>ENA-OQEL01000399-OQEL01000399.1-human-gut-metagenome-genome-assembly--contig:-NODE-399-length-15932-cov-2.822271_pt1 | contig 15932 bp, 20 predicted proteins | sample MGYA00242796_ERZ504637 | MGnify/ENA primary metagenome ERZ504637 (study PRJEB26092, sample SAMD00036306) | human gut metagenome | host: Homo sapiens | study: EMG produced TPA metagenomics assembly of... | reverse complement strand
TGCAATACTTACCACCCTTATAGATTTTGAGATACCATATAATGCTGGCAAACAGGATAATAGGTGATTCTACGAAGAAATCACCCTGCTTCTGCACCCATGTTTTATTGAGGTTGAGCATAATGGTATACGCACTCTCGTAAGCATCCGTAATATCCTCCATGAAGTCTGGGTGAATGGGATTACAACGGTGTGAGCGTCGCGGGTCGTCGAAGTTTATCACATAGAACTTCGGCTTCACCTTGTAGCCCTCCGGGTGGTTCAGCAGATGATTGTAGGCTATCGTGGACAAGTCACTGAATTTGAAGTCGTACACATACATCGAGAAGCCCTTTTCAATCTGCTGCTTGATGAAATTATTTACCACTGCGTAGGATTTGCCGCTGCCCGGCGTACCCAATACAATGGAAGCCCTAAGGGATTCACGACATTGATCCAGCCGTTGTTCCAACGCCTTTTTGTAGTAGAACCGTGTCGGCAGATTGACCGAATACTCGCTTTCGATGAGCCTTGTTTCCTGCATGAAGCTCTCGTTCTCGTTGTTGAACACGTCATCCATGAGGTTATGCTTCAACAGGCGGCTCATCCACAGACCGCCCATCAGCAGGCATACATAGCCCGTGCCTACGGTCAGCACGTAAAGCCCCGTCACCGCTTCAACCGGCAGCGGCAATGCCAGTATCCACCAATTGAGGAAGAACAGCACGAACCCTGCGGCAAGTGCCGTCCAGATTCTTCCCCAAGTGATTTTCTCTCCCTTCACACCCTTTGTCCCCAGACAGGACAGGGCAAGCAGGAGAACGGCAAACAGTTTCGTGTAGAGGATGGAACGGAACAGCCCCGCCGTGCGGTCGAAGTTCATCAGGATTCTGTCCACCACGCCGATGTCCACGCCCCATAGCCGTATGGCTTCATAGCAGAACCAGTACACGTTCATGACCACTAAAATAATACTCACGGCACGCAGAAAATCCATGATTTTCGCCAATGCCCTCAAATCGTCTTCTTGTTGTGACATAGATTGAAAATTTTTGATTGTTGATACCTCGATTACATTCCCAAGCCCTTGCGCCTTTTCTTTTTCTTCTTGCGCTGCATCGCCCGGATAAAGGCTTCCTCCTCGGCATCCACTGCCGGACCTTCGGGAGTGAGCAGACCGACACCGCCCACCGTGTCCTCGTGGTCGGATGCGGTCTGTCTGCGCATATCCTCTCCTGTTTCCACCGGAACGGACAGCGGAATCGGCGGCTGTCCGGCATAAGGCAGCGTGAAGTGTTCCTGCAAGGCGTTGGCGGAAAGCTCCTTGCCCATGCGCGAGCCATTCAGCACGCAGCCCGTGCGGTGGTCGATGAACGTGGCTCCGTAGATGCGTCCTTCCTCCGTATAGCGCAGCACGGTGTCGATACCCTTCTCCCTGAGCCGCGAAACGAACTTCTCCTTGTCATACGTGCCTTCAAGCACGGAAAGGACGGCGCGTTTTGTCATGTCGGCGAGTTTCCGGTCCTTAATCTCCTGCTTGGAACGGGCAAACTTCTTCTGCACGGCTTCATAGCCGGCGGACTTCCCGAAAAGCGAGGATTTGAACGGGTTGCCCGTCTTATTCCCGGCATCATCGGTGACGGAATAGACCAGCCCGTGATACTCGCGTCCGCGCACGTTTCCCCGCGCTTCCTCCACCGTCATATTATATAAGGAAAGGAGCGCACGGTATTCGCCCATCGTCTGGAAACGGTACTGCCCATTCAGAGCCTTCACGGTGTTGCCTACCTGCTTCTTCACATCACCTGCCGATGCGGCCACCTTGCGCAACGGATTATCCAATCTCTGATTTTTACGTTCTGCCGGATGCAATCCGTACTTCTGTTCCAGTTCCCTGCGGATACGGTCGCTGCGGCGGTAGAGAAAATCCCGGTTGAGCCTTTTCCCGTTCTCGTCCACGTTGACCGTCACGATGTGCAGGTGGTGGCGGTCGATGTCCTCGTGCTTGAATACAAGATAAGGCTGGTTTCCGAAACCGAGTTTTTCCAGATACTCGCGGGCGATATTCTGCAACTCAATATCGGTCAGCACATCCTCCGGGTGCGGGTTGAGAGAGATATGCACCACCGGCTTCTCGATCTTCATCTGCGGTGGCAGGAAGGTGAGAAAACCCTCCATCGCCTTGCCTATGTCCACCGTTCCCGAACCGTCATTGTAGATGCGGTTGGTCGGTGAGAAGCCGCCCCTGCGCCTCGTTAATCTTCTCCCCGTTGTAGGCAATCGCGCCGTACAACGAACTTCCTACACTGATTTTTCGCGACCATTTTGCCTCCATTTCCCTTGAAAGTTCCACAATCCGGCGGCTCAGTTTCACAAGTTCTAACGGTCTGTTGCTCCAGCTTGTAGAGCAACGCCATCGCCTTTTTCTCGGAAAAATGCAGCCTCAGTTCCTTCACGACTTGGTTGTAGTTCGTGCCTACCGCGCGGAACTGCGCATGGAAATCGGACAGTCTGGTGTAGTAATCCACCAGCGTCCTGTCCACTTTCAGCACCCTGAACGGCTGCCCGAAGAAGTGCGCCTTGATGAAAACCGACTTGGCGTAAACGCCCGACTTCTCGAACATGGCGAGGAAACGGTTGTGTTCCTCCTCGTTGAAACGGACGGTGTAGCGGAACACCGCCGGATCAAGTTTGGGATTTCTCCCGGTCTTGTTTCTTTTCTCTTTCATATAAACTTTGGATTTAGCGGATGGACGGCATAAGCCGCCGCTTCTTGGCACAGACACCGCAGGTTTGAAAGGCTTCCCGACTTCGGAGAGGAAGCCCGCCCCCTGCAAGGGCAAGTGCTTTTCGTGGCTGCTCAAAACGTTTTGAGCGGCTGAAAAGACATCTTGCTATGTTCAGACGAACATAAAAATCCGTCGGGGACGGATTGGGGGAATACCTTTCAAACTCCGGGCTGCGCCACCTGCGGCGAACCCTGCCGTTCGGGTGCAAAGTTACGCCCTTAAAGCGGTATCGGACAGAGGCTTGCCCCGGACAATCAGTGCCAACCGGCGCAACATGCCGCCACTTGCCGGGGAAGTGGTGCGGATTCAAAAATATCCTTGTTTATTTGCAGCATGATTCAAGAAACGAACGATTTGAAGATATGAAAAATGAGGCTTTCAAATACCCGGCAAACCGCTTCGGCGGCTATTTGCCAGACCGGATACCCGAACCTTCGGATGCCCGGCTTTCCAATGACGCGGTGATTCACGGATTCAATGACTTCATGACGCAATGTCGTCATTCACCAGTTATCCGAATCCCTGCCTCACCGTTGAAGCGGATACGTGACGAACCGGACAGGCGGAGATTCGCGGACGCGGATATACATGTCACCGATTCCGTATCGGAGCAGGAAAACAATTCATCAACCATTAAAACCAACAGAACCATGAGTAATGAAACATTCGTTGCATTCGCAACACAGAAAGGGGGCATCGGCAAATCCACCGTCACGGCACTTGCCGCCAACTACCTCCACAACGTGAAAGGACACAATGTCGCCGTCATAGACTGCGACGCCCCGCAGCACAGCATACACGGGTTGCGTGAGCGTGAAACGGGACTTATCGGCGGGAGCCTCTATTTCAAGGCACTCGCGTGTGACCACTTCCGCAAGATAAGGAAGAACGCCTACCCGGTCATCGCAAGCGACGCCCTTAACGCCCTCGATGATGCCGAAAGGATGCTTGCCGAAGAAAAGGTGAAACCCGACGTCGTGTTCTTCGACATGCCGGGAACCCTGAAAAGCAACGGCGTGGTCAAGACCCTCTCGCAGATGGACTACATCTTCGCGCCCATGAGTGCCGACCGTTTTGTCGTGGAAAGCACCCTGCAATTCGCCGTGATGTTCCGCGACAACCTCATGACGACGGGACAGGCGAAAACAAAAGGGCTGTACCTCTTCTGGACGATGGTGGACGGCAGGGAGAAGAACGGGCTTTACGACCTGTATGGGGATGTGATAGCCGAGATGGGGCTGCCGGTGCTGTCCACCCGCCTGCCCGACAGCAAGAAGTTCCGGCGCGACCTCTCGGAAGAGCGCAAGAGCGTGTTCCGCTCTACCATCTTCCCGATGGATGCGTCCCTGCTGAAAGGGAGCGGCATCCGTGAGTTCTCGGAAGAGATAAGCCGTATCATCAGACCTCAATAATCATGGGCAGCAGGAAAGTGAACACCGAAGGCATTGACGAGGAACTGTTGATAGCCTCCATCGGCAGACGCAGGCAGGACGGGACCCTGTACCACGCGCAGGAGCCGCCCGCACCTGCTCCCGAAGAAGAAAGCGTCCCTGAAACGGAACCGCCGCCCGTGCAATACACGGCAAAGGAAAAACCGCAGAGGGACACCGTCCGCCGCAAACGGCAGGAGGACGACTATTCCGGGCTGTTCCTCCGCCGCAACGAGATAAAGACGCGCCAGTGCGTCTATATCAGCCGCGACGTCCACAGCAAGATTCTCAAAATCGTGAACGACATCGCCGGGCGTGAAATCTCGGTAGGCGGCTACGTGGACACCGTGCTGCGCCAACATCTGGAACAGCACAAGGAGAAAATAAACGAACTGTACAAGAAACAACGTGAAGACTTGATTTGAATATGGAAAGAACCAGAAAAACAGAAGTCCGCAGCATGACGGCGGCGGTATGCTTGCCCAAGTGCAGGCGAGTGTGGAAATCCTGTCCCCCGTGCCGTTATGCGGCAAATGCGGTGAGAAGGACTATGAACGGCTGTTCATCCGTGAAGCCGAAGTGAAGGCACGCGAGGGAAAGATGGCGTATGTGCGCCCGGAGTACCACGACCGCATCATGCGCATCACCCGTGTGATCGGGCATGACCGGCTGTCGCTGTCCGCCTACATCGACCATGTGCTTACGCACCACTTCAACCAGTGCGAGGAGGCGATAAAAAGCCTTTACGCCCGGAATTACGACGCAGTATTTTAACCCTCAAAAAAGAGAACGTGCATGAGTGAAACAATAAGCATGACTGATATTCTGCTGACCGTATCGGTCGGCTGCAACCTGTGGTTCCTGTTCCTGCTCCTTTATGACAGGATCATGGAAACCAGACTTGTCCGCTTCCTCAGAAGCATAGCCGGAGTGTGGCGGTCGTTGGGCGGCACGGCGGCAAAGCCCGAAGCGGTAAGGGAAATACCGCCCGCAGACACCCCGGACATCATCGGCAAGAGCCGTTTCAGGATGGCATCGACCCGGACAACCGCTGCCATACCGACGCAAGAAGCCGCCACTTCGGAAAAAGGCATTGAGCTGACGGAGGAAGAGGCTACTTTTGACGACGGAAACACGGAAACCGTGTCCCGTCCCGCCCAAATCCCGGAGGATAAACTCGACGAAACCTTCACGAGCCTCACGCCTTCGGAACTGGAGTTCGGGGAGGACGAGCCGGAGGAAGAAACGCCCGACGCGCCGAGGGCATCCGGAAGCAGCTTCGACGAGATAGACGATGCGGTCAGAACCGCCAAGAACCCGGAAGCGACAACGACGGAACGGGAGCGGGCGGCAAAGGTCTTCACCGACATGGAAGGGACGGAGCTGTACGAGAAGCTGATGACCGGCTCGTCTGAAATGAGCATCCGCATCAAGGGGCTTATCGAAATCCGGCTGAAGAAACCGAAAAAGGATTTTGTCGTCCCGGACAATATTGAGGACTTCGACATCCGCAACTATGTATAACGACTAAAAAAGAATGAAAATGAAAACGTAAGACGGCATCACCCACGCGCACGGCGGTACAAGGTACAGCCGGTCCGCAACGGACACACCCAAGTCCGTAGAAACAAACGGGCAACCCACTAAACCAAAGAAAAGTAACCGAGTATCAACCGCCCGACAAAGGACCATCCACCCTTTTGACGGCACAAAACAAGAACAGTTTATGAACAAGAACAACAGACAGAAACTTATCCTCTCAGCGGCACTTCTGGTTGCCGTAACCGCCTCCGCCTTCGCGCAGGGGAACGGCATCGCGGGCATCAACGAAGCCACCTCTATGGTGAGTTCGTACTTCGACCCCGGCACGAAACTCATCTACGCCATCGGCGCGGTAGTCGGGCTTATCGGGGGCGTGAAAGTGTACGGGAAATTCTCGTCCGGCGATCCCGATACCTCCAAAACAGCGGCAAGCTGGTTCGGAGCGTGCATCTTCCTGATTGTCGCCGCCACCATCCTGCGCTCATTCTTCCTTTAATAAACCAATGTATGGCTGAATACCCGATAAACAAGGGTATCGGCCGTCCGGTCGAGTTCAAGGGTTTGAAGGCTCAGTACCTCTTCATCTTCTGCGGAGGTCTGCTGGCTCTCTTCGTCCTGTTCGTCATCCTCTATATGGTCGGCATCGACCAGTGGATATGTATCGGCTTCGGCGCGGCATCGTCCTCCCCTCCTTGTATGGCAGACCTTCGCGACTGAACGCCCGGTACGGTGAACACGGGCTGATGAAATTAGGAGCGGCACGGAGCCATCCCCGATACCTTATCAACCGGCGGCGGATAACCCGTCTGTTCAAACGACAACGAAAGGAAGAAAGACAATGAGGAATACATCCAAAATGACAACACTGGAAAACAGGTTCCCGCTTTTAGCGGTGGAGCATGGCTGCATCATCTCAAAGGACGCCGACATCACGGTGGCTTTCGAGGTGGAGCTGCCGGAGCTTTACACCGTGACGGGCGCGGAGTACGAGGCGATACACAGTTGCTGGTGCAAGGCTATCAAGGTGCTGCCGGACTACTCCGTCGTCCACAAACAGGACTGGTTCATCAAGGAACGCTACAAACCGGAGCTTCAGAAGGACGACATGAGCTTTTTAAGCCGCTCTTTCGAGCGTCACTTCAACGAGCGTCCGTACCTGAAACACACCTGCTACCTCTACCTGACCAAGACAACAAAGGAGCGTAACCGGATGCAGAGCAATTTCAGCACGCTGTGCCGGGGACATATCATCCCGAAGGAGCTGGACAGGGAAACCACGACCAAGTTCTTGGAAGCCTGCGAACAGTTCGAGCGCATCATGAACGACAGCGGGCTTGTCAGGCTGCGCCGCCTCTCCACCGATGAGATTGTGGGTACTGAGGGAAAGACGGGACTTATTGAACGCTACTTCTCGCTCATGCCGGAAGGTGACACCACCTTGCAGGACATCGAGCTTTCGGCAAGGGAGATGCGCATCGGCGACAACCGCCTGTGCCTGCACACCCTGTCCGACGCGGAAGACCTGCCCGGCACGGTGGCTACCGACACCCGTTACGAGAAGCTCTCCACCGACCGGAGTGACTGCCGACTGTCATTCGCCTCCCCGGTGGGGCTTCTGCTCTCCTGCAACCATATCTACAACCAGTATGTGCTGATAGACAACAGTGAGGAAACCTTGCAGAAGTTCGAGAAGTCCGCCCGTAACATGCAGTCGCTATCTCGCTATTCAAGGAGCAACAGCATCAACCGCGAGTGGATAGACCAATACCTGAACGAAGCCCATTCCTACGGACTGACCTCGGTACGGGCACACTTCAACGTCATGGCGTGGAGCGACGATGCGGAGGAACTGAAGCATATCAAGAACGACGTGGGCAGCCAGCTGGCAAGCATGGAGTGCGTGCCGCGCCACAACACCATCGACTGCCCGACACTCTATTGGGCGGCGATGCCCGGCAATGCTGCGGACTTTCCGGCGGAAGAGAGTTTCCACACCTTCATTGAACAGGCGGTGTGCCTCTTCACGGAGGAAACCAACTACCGCAGCTCGCTCTCGCCCTTCGGCATCAAGATGGTGGACAGGCTCACGGGAAAACCGCTGCACCTCGACATCAGTGACCTGCCGATGAAGCGGGGCATCACCACGAACAGGAACAAGTTCGTATTAGGTCCTTCGGGTAGCGGCAAGTCGTTCTTCATGAACCATTTGGTGCGCCAATATTACGAGCAGGGCGCGCATGTGGTATTGGTGGACACGGGAAACTCCTATCAGGGATTGTGCGAGATGATACGGCGCAAGACGGGCGGCACGGACGGCGTGTATTTCACCTACACGGAGGAGAAGCCCATCAGCTTCAACCCGTTCTACACCGACGACTACGTGTTTGACGTGGAGAAGAAGGACAGCATCAAGACGCTGCTGCTGACGCTCTGGAAGTCGGAGGACGACAAGGTGACGAAAACCGAAAGCGGGGAATTGGGCAGTGCCGTGAGTGCCTACATCGAGCGCATCAGGGCAGACCGGAGCATCGTGCCGTCGTTCAACACTTTCTACGAGTACATGCGCGACGACTACCGCAGGGAACTGGCGGAGCGTGACATCAAGGTGGAGAAGGAGGACTTCAACATCGACAACATGCTCACCACCATGCGGCAGTATTACCGGGGCGGACGCTACGACTTCCTGCTCAACTCGGCGGAGAACATCGACCTGCTGGGCAAACGGTTCATCGTCTTCGAGATTGATTCCATCAAGGACAACCGCGAACTGTTCCCGGTAGTGACCATCATCATCATGGAAGCCTTCATCAACAAGATGCGGCGTCTGAAAGGTGTGAGAAAGCAGCTTATCGTGGAAGAGGCTTGGAAGGCTCTCTCTTCGGCAAATATGGCTGACTACCTGCGCTATATGTACAAGACGGTGCGCAAGTATTTCGGTGAGGCAATCGTGGTGACGCAGGAGGTGGACGACATCATTTCCTCACCCGTTGTCAAGGAGAGCATCATCAACAACTCGGACTGTAAAATCCTGCTCGACCAGCGCAAGTACATGAACAAGTTCGACCAGATACAGGCGTTGCTCGGACTGACGGAGAAGGAGAAGTCGCAGATACTCTCCATCAACATGGCGAACAACCCTTCACGGCTCTACAAGGAGGTGTGGATAGGCTTGGGCGGCACGCAGTCGGCGGTCTATGCCACGGAGGTCAGCGCGGAAGAGTATCTGGCGTACACCACCGAGGAAACGGAAAAAGTGGAGGTTTACCGTCTGGCGGAGAAGCTGGGCGACGACATCGAAGCCGCCATCCGGCAGCTTGCCGAAAGGCGGAGAAACAAGGAATAACTAAAAACAGAATGTATCAACCAAAAAAGAAAAACGCGTATGAATTTACCAAAAGTGAAAATGCTGCAAGTCAGCAAGTGTTTAATCGGGCTGGCGGTCATGGTGCTGCAATCCTGCGACGTGGCGGAGAACCGCCGCGACTTGCTGTGCGGGAAATGGGAAAGCGTGGAGGGCAAGCCCGACGTGCTTATCTACAAGGAGGGCGAAGCCTACAAGGTGACGGTATTCAAACGGAGCGGCATCCGCCGCAGGCTGAAACCGGAAACCTATCTCTTGCAGGAGGAGAACGGCAACCTGTTCATGAACACCGGCTTCCGCATCGACGTGGCGTATAACGAAGCCACCGACGTGCTGACCTTCTCACCCAACGGGGACTACGTGCGTGTGAAGCCGCAGCCGGAAACTCCGGCAGAAAAATAAGACCGCTAAAATCCAAAGAAACATGAGAACAAGAATAACATTCGTCATCTGCCTGTGCCTGCTTTTCGCGGGCAGGGCTTCCGCCCAATGGGTCGTGAGCGATCCGGGCAATCTGGCGCAAGGCATCATCAACGCCTCGAAGAACATCATCCACACCTCGAAGACCGCCACGAACATGGTGAACAACTTTCAGGAAACGGTGAAAATATACGAGCAGGGCAAGAAGTATTACGACGCCCTCAAATCGGTGAACAATCTGGTCAAGGACGCCCGCAAGGTGCAGCAGACCATCCTGATGGTGGGCGACATCACGGACATCTACGTGACCAGCTTCCAGAAGATGCTGCGCGACGACAACTTCACGGTGGAGGAACTCGGAGCCATCGCCTTCGGGTACACGAAGCTGCTGGAGGAATCCAACGACGTGCTGACGGAGCTGAAGAACGTGGTGAACATCACCACGCTCTCCATGACGGACAAGGAGCGCATGGACGTGGTGGAACGCTGCCACTCCAAGATGAAACGTTACCGCAACCTCGTGAGCTACTACACCAACAAGAACATCAGCGTGAGCTACCTGCGTGCGAAGAAGAAAAACGACCTTGACCGCATCATGGGGCTGTACGGCAGTATGAACGAAAGATACTGGTAGCCTATGGAGTTCGACAACCTTCACCAGATTCTCCGCTCGCTCTACGAGCAGATGATGCCGCTGTGCGCCGACATGGCGGGCGTGGCGAAAGGCATCGCCGGGCTGGGCGCGCTCTTCTATGTCGCCTACCGGGTATGGCAGTCGCTGGCGAGAGCCGAACCGATAGACGTCTTCCCGATGCTCCGTCCCTTTGCCGTCGGTCTGTGCATCATGTTCTTCCCTACGGTGGTGCTTGGCACGATAAACAGCGTCCTCTCGCCCGTCGTGCAGGGTACGGCGAAACTGCTCGAAACGCAGACTTTGGACATGAACAAGTACCGTGAGCAGAAGGACAGGCTGGAATACGAGGCGATGGTGCGCAATCCCGAAACCGCCTACCTCGTGTCCAACGAGGAGTTTGACAAGCAACTGGAGGAATTGGGCTGGTCGCCCTCCGACATGGTGACGATGGCGGGAATGTATATCGACCGGGGAATGTACAACATGAAGAAGAGCATCCGCGACTTCTTCCGCGAGATACTGGAACTGATGTTCCAAAGCCGCCGCCCTCGTGATAGACACCATCCGCACGTTCTTCCTCGTGGTGCTGGCGATACTCGGTCCGATAGCCTTCGCCATATCGGTGTGGGACGGCTTCCAAAAGCACGCTCACGCAGTGGATATGCCGCTACATTCAGGTCTATCTGTGGCTGCCCGTGTCGGACATATTCAGCACCATACTCGCCAAGATTCAGGTGTTGATGCTCCAGAGCGACATCGAGCGCATGCAGACCGACCCCAACTTCTCGCTGGATTCGAGCGACGGGGTGTATATCGTGTTCATGATAATCGGCATCATCGGCTACTTCACCATTCCGACGGTGGCGGGCTGGATCAGTTCAAGCCGGGGGCATGGGCGGCTACGGGCGCAACGTGAACCAGATGGCGGGACGCGCCGGAAGCATGGCGGGCAGCGTGGCGGGTGCTACCGCAGGCAACATGGTCGGACGTGCCGGGAAACTGCTGAAATAATCAATGTGCAATTATAAACGGAAAAAGTAAAATGGAATTCAAGTCACTCAAAAACATCGAATCATCGTTCAGGCAGATACGCCTGTTCGGTATCGTCTTCCTCTCGCTGTGCGCCGTGATAACGGTATGGAGCGTGTGGAGTTCCTACCGCTTCGCGGAGCGGCAGCGTGAAAAGATCTATGTGCTGGATAACGGCAAGTCGCTGATGCTGGCACTCTCGCAGGACCTCTCGCAGAACCGTCCGGCGGAAGCGAGGGAGCATGTGCGCCGCTTCCACGAGCTGTTTTTCACGCTCTCGCCCGAAAAGAGCGCGATAGAACACAACGTGAAGCGTGCGTTGCTGCTGGCGGACAAGAGCGTGTACAACTACTATTCGGACTTCGCCGAGAAAGGGTACTACAACCGCATCATCGCCGGTAACATCAACCAAGTGCTGAAAGTGGACAGTGTGGTGTGCGACTTCAACGGCTATCCCTACCGTGCCGTGACCTACGCCACGCAGAAGATCATCCGGCAGAGCAACGTCACAGAGCGCAGCCTCGTGACCACTTGTCGCCTCTTGAACTCGTCTCGTTCGGACGACAACCCCAACGGGTTCACCATCGAGGGATTCACCATCATCGAGAACAAGGATTTACAAACCATCAAAAGGTAAACGGATATGAAGAAAATCAAGAAATCATTTTGGGGCGCATATTGGAAACTCCATGACAAAAAGAAAATGCTGGTGGCAAGGCTCAGGGGCTATCTGGACGGTTTGCCGCCGAAGACACGCAGGCGCATCGTGCTGGCAATGCTCGCCGCATTCGCCACGCTTGCCCTCTACACTTTCGGTAAAGCCGTCTATGACATCGGCAGGAATGACGGTAGCCGGATGGTGACAGACCATGCCGGACAGGTGGAACTGTCCGTACAGCAAAAAACGGAAAATCACTTAATACCTTATTTATATGGAACAGACAAAGAACGAAACGAAGATTGAGAACAAGACGGAGAGCAAGCCCGAAAACAAGACGGCTCCCGGCAACGACAAGCCGAAGAAGGAGCGCAAGCCGCTGACCGAAGCCCAACGGCTGAAACGTCAGAAAATGATAGTGCTTCCCGCTATGGTGCTGGTATTCATCGGGGCGATGTGGCTGATATTCGCCCCGTCCTCCGGCAAGGAGCAGGAACCGGGAACAAGCGGCTACAACATCGAGATGCCCGACGCGGACAAGGAGAACCGCCGGATTATCGGTGACAAGGCGAAAGCCTACGAGCAGGGGGCAATGGAGGAACGGCAGGAGAACCGCAGCCGCGCCATGCAGCAGTTGGGCGACCTGTTCGACCGCGAAACGGCGGCAGCGGATGGGGACAGCGACTTCGACCTTGCCAATCCCGGCGGAACGGAAGAGGCGGTGAAGCCCGCGCCGAAAACCATCCAGTCCTCGGCAGCTGCCTACCGTGACCTCAATGCCACACTCGGCAACTTCTACGAGCAGCCGAAGAACGACAATGCGGAGATGGACGAACTGCTGGAACGCATCGCCACGCTCGAATCCGAACTGGAAAGCGGAAAAGAGAGAAGCTCCACGATGGACGAGCAGGTGGCACTCATGGAAAAATCCTACGAGCTGGCGGCGAAGTACATGGGCGGTCAGAACGGCACGCAGGCGGCGGGACAGACCACAGAGCCGTCCCCCGTGCAGAAAGCCGGAAAGAATACGGCAAAACCCGTCAGGCAGGTGACGCATCAGGTGGTGTCCTCGCTCGGACAGCCCGTGAGCAATGCCGAATTTGTCGCTTCCTTCTCGCAGGAACGCAACCGCAGTTTCAACACGGCGGTGGGCATTACAACCGTATCGGACAGGAACACCATACCGGCATGTGTCTATGGGGCGCAGAGCGTGACGGACGGGCAGGCGGTCAGGTTGCGCTTGCTGGAGCCGATGGCGGTAGCAGACCGGATCATTCCCCGTAATGCGGTGGTGGTCGGCGCAGCCAAGATTCAGGGCGAACGGCTCGCTATCGAAATCACCTCGCTGGAACACGACGGTACGGTTATCCCGGTGGAGTTGGAGGTCTATGACACGGACGGACAGCCCGGCATATTCATCCCCAACTCGATGGAGATGAACGCTGTCCGGGAGGTTGCCGCCAACATGGGCGGCTCGCTGGGGAGCAGCATCAACATCTCCACCAATGCCGGGGCGCAGCTCGCCTCCGACTTGGGCAAGGGGCTGATACAAGGCACGAGCCAGTATATAGCCAAGAAGATGCGCACCGTCAAAGTGCATCTGAAAGCCGGGTACAGGGTCATGCTCTATCAAGGAGTGAATTAAGGAAATAATCAAATTTTTATTTACCACTAAAAAATCCAAAGTAAATGAAAAAAGTAATCATGATGTTTGCCCTCGCTATGGGCATCGCAACTGCCAACGCGCAGGAAAACGTAACCGTTGGGCAAAGCAACGGAAGTGACCAACCGACCTTGACAAAGGAGGTCTATCCGCAGAAGGAGGCGGACGGCGACCTGTATCACGGTCTGACGAGAAAGCTGGGCTTTGACCGCATGGTTCCCCCGCACGGCTTGGAAGTGACCTACGACAAGACCGTGCATGTCATCTTCCCGGCGGAGGTGCGCTATGTCGATTTAGGCTCGCCCGACCTGATCGCGGGCAAAGCCGACGGAGCGGAGAACGTCATCCGTGTGAAGGCAACCGTGAGGAACTTCCCGAACGAAACCAACATGTCTGTCATCACGGAGGACGGGAGTTTCTACACCTTCAACGTGAAGTACGCCGCCGAGCCGCTGCTGCTCAATGTGGAGATGTGCGACTTCATCCATGACGGCGAGGCGGTGAACCGCCCGAACAACGCGCAGGAAATCTACCTGAAAGAGCTGGGCAGCGAAAGCCCGATGCTGGTGCGCCTTATCATGAAGTCCATCCACAAGCAGAACAAACGTGAGGTGAAGCATATCGGCTGCAAGCGTTTCGGCATCCAGTACCTTCTGAAAGGCATATACACGCACAACGGGCTTCTGTATTTCCACACGGAAATCAGGAACCAGAGCAACGTGCCTTTCGATGTGGACTACATCACATGGAAAATCGTGGACAAGAAGGTGGCGAAGCGTACCGCCGTGCAGGAGCGTGTCATCCTGCCGCTCCGCGCACAGAACTACGCCACGTTCGTGCCGGGCAAAAAAAGCGAGCGCACGGTCTTCACGATGGCGAAGTTCACCATCCCCGACGGCAAGTGCCTCGTGGTGGAGCTGAACGAGAAGAACGGAGGTCGCCACCAGTCTTTCGTGATCGAAAATGAGGATTTGGTACGTGCAAACACGATTAACGAACTCCAAGTGCGCTGACCATGAGAAAGCACATCGCAATAATCATCGCGTCGCTTGCACTCTTCACGGGGCAGGCGCACGCCCAGCGATGCCTGCCGAAGATGCAGGGTATCGAGGTCAGGGCGAATCTGGCAGACGGCTTCAAACCCGGCGGTAACGACGGCGGGTACAGTTTCGGGGCGGCTCTCTCCACCTACACGAAGAAGGGTAATAAATGGGTGTTCGGAGGTGAGTATATTCTGAAGAACAACCCCTACAAGGACACTTCCATACCTGTGGCGCAGTTCACGGCGGAAGGCGGCTACTATTTCAAGATACTTTCCGATGCCCGTAAAAATCGTGTTCGTCTATGCGGGGGCTTCGGCTCTCGCCGGGTATGAATCGGTGAATTGGGGCGAAAAGGTGCTGCATGACGGCTCGACACTGCATGACCGGGACGCCTTCGTCTATGGCGGTGCGCTGACGCTGGACGTGGAGTTTTACGTGGCTGACCGTATCGCCCTGCTCGCCAACCTCCGGGAGCGTTGCCTGTGGGGTGGCGACACGAAGAAATTTCATACGCAGTGGGGCATGGGTATAAAGTTCATCATCAACTGATGCGCCGCATGGAACGGACGGATATAGACACTATGAGGCAAATATCCCTCGCGGACTTTCTCGCACGGTTGGGACATGAGCCTGTCCGAAGGAGCGGAAACGAGCTGTGGTATCATGCGCCATACCGCAATGAGCGCACGCCCTCTTTCCGCGTGAACGTGGCGAAACGGCTCTGGTACGACTTCGGCTTGGGCAAGGGCGGTGACATCTTCACGCTTGCCGGGGAGTTTGCCCGAAGCGGTGACTTCATGGCGCAGGCGGGATTCATAGCGGAAACTGTGCGTATGCCATTTGTCTCAGCGAAAAAGCCGTTGTACCTGCCGGAACCGTCCGAACCTGCCTTTGAGGGAGTGGAAGCCGTCCCGCTGCTCCGCTCACCACTGACGGACTATCTGGCGGAACGGGGCATCCCTTATGCCGTTGCATCCCGCCACTGCTGCCGCCTGAACTATGGCGTGCGTGGAAAGCGGTATTTCACAGTTGGCTTCCCGAACGTGGCTGGTGGCTACGAAATCCGGAGCCGCTATTTTAAGGGGTTGCATACCACCCAAAGATGTGTCACTGATAAAACCGGAAGATACCCGCCTCTGACGTATGCAGCGTGTTCGAGGGTTTCATGGACTTTCTGTCCGCTGACACACTCGGCATAGGCGGCAATGGCGACAGCCTTGTGCTGAACTCCGTCGCCAACGTAGGCAAGGCGGTGAAACACTTTGGACGGGTACGGGCGCATCGACTGCTTCCTCGACCGTGACGAAGCCGGACGGCGGACGCTTGCCGCACTTACCATGCGATACGGGGAACGTGTCACCGACCGTTCCTCCCTCTATGACGG
>ENA-OQEL01000398-OQEL01000398.1-human-gut-metagenome-genome-assembly--contig:-NODE-398-length-15945-cov-3.634973_pt1 | contig 15945 bp, 14 predicted proteins | sample MGYA00242796_ERZ504637 | MGnify/ENA primary metagenome ERZ504637 (study PRJEB26092, sample SAMD00036306) | human gut metagenome | host: Homo sapiens | study: EMG produced TPA metagenomics assembly of... | reverse complement strand
AGATGCAGGAAATCGAATGCTCGTCGGCTTTGCCGCCATACATCACCACAATGCGCTGTTTTGCCATCTTTGTCTTATGCTCCATAAGTTGGTCCGTTGAACGCACGCGCGCCCAATACCGTCTGCCAATACTGTCTGTACTGTCTGTCTTCGCAATATCGCGCCGGTTCGCACTTCTGTTCGCCCGCGATACCACGCATTCGCAATATCGCAGTTCAGTATACAAACCGCACCCCACAGCCCACACACGACGAATCATAATTACACACGCCCGTCACTCATGTCCTATTTTCATGAATCATAGAATACGGAATCAAACGTTGGAATGATGCGATTGCAACCTGAAAAACCAAGCTTAATCGCTTTGTCTAATCACGATTAAACTAATCACGATTAGACTATCTTTATACAGATTTACTATTATTGCCGAAATATATGGCGATTGACGATTGACACATTCCGATTAACGTTTTACGCAATCGCATGCCTCGAAAAATAAAAAGACCGCACCTGAAAGTGCGGTCTTATCTGCAATCGCGATGTTGCGGAAAGCTTATTCTTCGCTGATGCCTTCGCCGAAAAGTTCGGACAGCATCTGCGCGCAGGAGATGCCATCGGAAAGCACGTGGCTCATGGCCGTGGCGAGCGGTGTAGGCACGCCATACTGCTTGCCGAGCGCCACCACCGCATCGGTGGTCGGCACGCCTTCGGCCACGCCGTTGCTCACCTTGGTGGCTTCCTCAACGCTCAGGCCCTTGCCCAAGTTGGATCCGAACGTGTAGTTGCGGCTCAACGGGGATCCGCAGGTGGCGATCAGGTCGCCCACGCCAGCCAAACCGGCGAACGTCTTCGGATCGGCGCCTGCCGCCTCGCCCAGGGCGGTCAGTTCGGCCAGGCCACGGGTTTCGATCATGGCGGCGGTATTTTCGCCGTAGCCGGCGCCGCGGGCCATGCCCACGGCCAGCGCGACCACATTCTTCAGCGATCCACACATTTCCAAGCCGATCACGTCGCGGGTTACGAACGCACGGAAATAGTCGGTGGTGCAAGCGGCTGCGATCTTGCGCGCATTGTCGAGATTTTCGCAGGCGACCACGGTTGCGGCCGGCTCGCGGTCGGCGATCTGCTTGCTCAGGTTCGGTCCGGAAATCGCGGCGAAGCGGTCGGCCGGCAGGTCGAGCGTTTCCATAACGACTTCATCCATGCGCTTGCCGGTGGTGCGTTCGATGCCTTTCATCAGCGAGGCGACGAGTGCGGTTTCGGGAATCAGGTCCTTGAATTCGACGAGCGCGACGCGGGCGAACTGTGCGGCGATGGCCACGATCACAATGTCGGCGTTGGCTACGGCTTCGGCACGGTCGCCGGTGGCGGTCATGTTGCTTGGCAGCACTTTCACGCTGGGCAGGCGAACACCGTTGTGATGGTGGTCGCGAATGCCTTCCACAATCTCCGGTTCGATGGCCCACATAGTCACATTGTTGCCTGCATCGGCAAGCACCTGACCGAAAGCGGTTCCCCAAGCTCCTGCGCCCAGTACCGTCACGTTCGTCATATTTGCTCCTTGCATTACTCCGGGCATCATTCATAACCCGGAGTCTTGGCTCAAAAATTGCTTTTCCTATGCTACCGCCGGCTACGCACACCGCGATATATGCCGCAATACGCGCCATACGTATGCGCAATCGGCTGGCAGTATTTCGATTACCGCATTTCAGCAATCGCGTGTGCGGTCTTTTTCGATTCGGCCTTCTTCGATTCAGTCCTTCACTCGGCTCATCGTACGATAATCCCAATATCCATCGGGGGCTTGTTCGCCGCGGATTTCGGCCATGACTTCGGTCATACGCACGCGGATGCGTCGGGTAAGTTCGTTGGCGAGATCCTCCGGCACTTCCTCACCCCAGGAATCGCAATCGGCGAGCAGATCCGCATAATCAAGCGCCTCGTCGTAGCACATGACCACGTTTTTACGCGGCCACGGCCACCAATGGTTGATGCTTGCCGCGCCCCACGTTACCGCGCAATACAGCGGAATCTGGTAGCCGAGTCGGCGCGAAGCCTCAAGCGCGATCATGCCCACGCCGTTTTTCATGCTCATCGGCCATTTCTGCGGGTCGCGCGTTACCGTGCCTTCCGGCCATACGGTTAGGGGTCGGCCGGAGGTAAGGATTTCCACGGAGGTTTCCTCGATGGCTTTCGCCTTGCCCGAACGGCGTTGCACGGGCTGCATGCCTACCAGTTGGAACCATTTGCCGATCAGCGGCCACGAGGCCATTTCGGCTTTGGCCATGTAGCGCGGACGGCGGCCTTGATGGAACATGGAGATCATGGGCACGAACACGTCAAACATGGTGACGTGCGTGGCCGCGGTGATGAACGGACCGGTTTCCGGCACGTGTTCGATGCCCCACGCCTTGAGTTTGGTGCGGTTGCGGAATACGATGTCGCATCCGGTGAGCAGACGATGGGTCGCTTTCGGATTCTGCGCCGCGATTTCGGTTTCATTGGCTCTGCGCGGCCCGCATGGAAAGTCGTGGGTTGGGTCAACGAGATGGTGACGCTGTGCGAGCTTTGCGACTTGTTCGTCGCTTAACGTTGACCGCGGAACGCGGCGAGGGTTTCCTTGGTATGCCATGCGTTCCATTCTGCCACCACCCATTCCGCTTGGTTGGAACGATTGCGCTCATGCACGACGCACACACGAAATACAAAAACACGGAATATACGAAAAAGGCGGAACTGGTGGATAGGCTGGAGGACGATTGACGACGAAGATGTTGCGACTATCCCTAGAATCCGTCTGGACATGCAGTAAACACAATAACGATGAGGGAAACCCTTATATCTTCGGCTGTTCACCTCGTTGCAAACGCCATTCGATATCGACAATCATAATGCCATTCCGAAAGAATCTCTGCCGAAAATCGACATTATTTTCAAAAACAATAAAACTTTTGCATCACTATTATGCGCCATAACCCCCTAAATTAAGTTCAATAATTTATACACTGAATTACTAAGTTTTTGAGAACGAGCAACGGCAATGTGTAAGCAAAAAGCCGGTGCCCACTGTTGTGAACACCGGCCTTACCAAGCCAATCAAGCTATATCAGCGATAAATCAAGCAACAAATCAGTCGAAATCTGCGCCGAGAGCTTCGAGCTTGCCACGGAAATCGGCATAACCGCGGTCAATCAGCGAAATGCCCTGCACATTGGACGGGCCCTTTGCCGCCAACGCGGCAATCAGATGGCTGAAGCCGCCACGCAGATCCGGCACGTCAATATCGCGGCCGGTCAGCGGGGTCGGTCCGAAGATAACCGCGGAATGCTTGTAATTGCGCTGCTGGAAACGGCATGGCAGCGATCCGAGGCATTCGCGATACAGCTGAATCGTGGCACCCATCTGCACCAGTGGCTTCGTGAAACCGAAACGATTCTCATACACCGTTTCATGCACGATCGACAGGCCCTTCGCCTGCGTCAACGCCACCACCAGCGGCTGCTGCCAGTCGGTCATGAAGCCCGGATGCACGTCTGTTTCGATCGCGACCGGCTTCAAATCGCCGCCCGGATGCCAGAAACGAATGCCGTTATCGGTGATGTCGAACTCACCACCAATCTTGCGGAATACGTTCAGGAACGTCATCATTTCAGGCTGCGTAGCGCCCTTGACGAAAATGTCGCCATGCGTGGCCAATGCCGCGGAAGCCCAGGAAGCGGCCTCGATGCGGTCGGTCAGCGAAGTGTGCGTGTAACCCTTCAGTTCCTTCACGCCTTCGATGCGGAACGTACGATCCACATCCACGGAAATGATCGCGCCCATCTTCTGCAGCACGCACACCAAATCCATGATTTCAGGTTCGGTGGCAGCGCCGGAAAGCTCCGTCTTGCCCTCAGCAAGCACGGCGGCAAGCAACGTCTGCTCGGTAGCGCCCACCGACGGGTACGGCAGGTGAATCTTCGCGCCATGCAAACCGTTCGGAGCGGTGATATGAATGCCGTCCTTATGTTCCTTATCGACGTTGGCACCCAACTTGCGCAACGTTTCCAGGTGGAAATCGATCGGACGACCGCCAATATTGCATCCGCCGAGAGCCGGAATGAACGCCTCACCCAAACGGTGCAGCAGCGGGCCGGAGAACAGAATCGGAATACGCGACGAACCAGACAGCGTATCCACGTCGGCCACATCGGCAAGCTGCACATTCGTGGCGTCGATCGTGACCACGCCGTGATCGCCATCCACCGTAACGTCCACGCCATGCAGACGCAGCAAGTCGGAGACCACATGCACGTCGCGAATCTCCGGAACATTCTTCAACACGGACGTACCCGGGGCGAGCAGCGCCGCCACCATGGCCTTGCTCACGAAGTTCTTCGCGCCACGCACCTTGATGGTGCCGTTCAGCGGCTTGCCACCTTCGACGTGCAGAATGTCGTTGTTGTTGTCAGACACGCTCAACCTCTTTCGCTTCCCTTATACGGTTCAAGCTTGAAACACACTAACCCTCAGTTTGCCATAAGGCATGTAGTGGGCTCGTGAAATGCCGCGTTCAGCGCAGTGTCTCCCAATTTCGTTCGACTTTCGACCAAAATTCCCAGCCACTGGAACAATCCACCCGCCAAACCGCATCCCAGCGGGCAAAAACTTCCAGTCGGTGGAAGAATCCTCCCGATACAAGCCCCTCCACCGTCCAAAAACCTCCAGTCACTGGAAGAATCATCCCACCAAACTGCATCTCAGCGGGCAAAACCCTCCAGTCACTGGAAGAATCAGGACGGACAGCTACCCCCCGTGCTGCACTAATCCTTCCAGCGAATGGGAAAAAAGGACGGTGAAACGCAACAGAGCGCAAATCAGGCGCAATTGAACCTGTGACTACAGTGCGGCTTTAATGTCTTGCGCCAAACGGGCGTTCCACATGGCACCCGGTAGCGCTCATCACCGCGTTTGCACCAGCCTCGCGGTACGCCTTGTAATCTTCCGGACGAATCACACCGCCCACGCCAACGATCGCAAATCAGACCCAGCTTCTCGCGAATCGCATTCAGGCGGCCAACCATATCGAGACCTGCACCACGAATCGCATTGCCACATACGCCCGAACGGTCACGCCTGCGCCTGGCAATGCCTGATTGCCGTTCGCATCCACCAGCTTCGCGGAGATTGTGTTAATGGTGGAGAAACCCTGCACCGCGCCATGGCCGGCGGTTTCCTTCACCATGATTTCCAGATCGGCATCATTCGGAATGTATGCGAGCTTCACGATCAGCGGACGATCGCCGATTTCGTTCTTCACCGCTTCCGTAATCTCGCCGACCAAATGCGGATCGTGGCACAACAGACGATTATGTCCCTCATTCGGGCAGCTGGTGTTCATTTCCATCAGGCCAGCGCCAGTTTCGGCAACCAAATGCGCGGTAGTGACATGATCGGCGATATACGCTTCACGATCCATGCCCTCCACGCGGGAGCCTTGGAAGCTCGGCACCAGCAGCTGGCCGTCACCGGCTGCGGCGATTGCCTTCTGCATGTCCGGCTGCCATTCGTCGGGATCACGGGAGGGAACGCCGAAACTGTTGGAAATCGAAATCGGAAGCTCATAACGGGTATCGGCAAGCACACCCTCGTCAAGTTCGGCACTGCCCGGAACCAGCGAACCATCGGCATTCCGCGGATGCACGGCCAGCACGTTCGGGAACGCATTGCAGCCCCATGCGCGGGAACGAACCGTCTTGTATACCGCCAGATCGAAGCCCATACGGAAAGCGGCCGTGGTGAAACGCTCATTCAGCAGCGGACCAGCTGGAATACCGAACGGCAGATTCACACGAAAACCAAGGAATTCCTGCGCTTGAGCGGCCTGAATGGTCTGAACGCCCTGAACCTCACTGGAGGAATCGGACACAACCTCAGCAACAACAGACGTGACCGATCCCGCAGAATCGGACGTATCAGCCCGCAACACTTCGGCAAACGCGCCGAACGGCCCTTGCAAATAGTTGTCTTCATACGTGCGATTGACATCATAAAACGGCGCAAAACCCTGGCTCATTTTTCTCTCCGAAAGCTACGAAAGCACGAAACAATAAGCCCACCATAGCGCGTCTCATATGCAAAACCCGCGCAAATCTCACATAATCAGCAATCCCAACGTCCCAATCCTTCCAGTCACTGGAGGAATCCGGACAATATGAGTCCCCTAATCGTCCCAAAACCTCCACCCAGTGGAGGAATCACCCCGCTACGGACCGTCTCAAAGTCCAAAAACATCCACCTACTGGAAGAATCCTCCCGCTCACGCATCACATAACATCCCAATCCTTCCAGTCACTGGAAGAATCCTCCCGCGAACAATCATCCCGACGTCCCAATTCTTCCACCCCACTGGAAAAATCCTCCCGCAAACAGCCCGCGCAACAACGCAAGCGGGGTGTTCCTTCCACCCACTGGAGGAATCACCCCGCAAACAGCCCTCGCACCTAGCCAGCCGCCAACTCAGATGATGCCGCGATCGGCAAGCGGGCCCTGCCAATCCGGGTATTCGCCTTCGCGCGCGGACGCGATCAACTGCTCCGGCTCACGCTTCGCCGGCAGCGTCTTCGGCTTGAACGGGAACTTTTCGGCACGCATCTTCTCGTATGTCACAATATCGTCTTCATACTGCAACGTCAGATCGATATCGTCATAGCCGTTCATCAGGCGCCAACGGGTATAGTCGTTCACTTCGAACGGCAGCGTCACGTCGCCGCACGTCACCGTGCGATCCTCCAGGCTCACCGTCATATCACGGCCCGGCTCCTCGTCAAGCAGCTTCCACAGCAACTCAACGGATTCCTGCGGCATAATCGCAGCCAGCACACCGTTCTTGGCGGTGTTGCCGTAGAAAATGTCGGCGAAAACGAGACGAAATCACCACGCGGAAGCCGTAATCATGCAATGCCCACACGGCATGTTCACGAGAAGATCCGATACCGAAATCCGGTCCGGCAACGAGAATCTTGCCCCGCTTGTATTCCGGCTGGTTGAGCACGAATTCCGGATCGCGACGCCACGCATAGAACAGCGCGTCGTCGAAACCGGACTTCTGCACGCGCTTCAAGAACACGGCTGGAATAATCTGGTCAGTATCGACATTGGAACGGCGAAGCGGTACGGCCACGCCGGTAAGAGTAGTCAGTTTTTCCATTTCACTATTTCTTTCGATGTAACGATTCACAGAATGCCGGAAATCCAAGATTTCTCAGGTTTTCAAGCATTCTCAACGATTCACAGATCAGCCGGAGACGAGATGGTACCGCGGATGGCCGTTGCGGCGGCGACCGCCGGCGACGCCAGATGCGTACGCGACCCCTTGCCCTGTCGACCTTCGAAATTGCGGTTCGAAGTGGAGATGGAACGTTCGCGGGCCACCATCTTGTCGGGGTTCATGCCCAGGCACATGGAGCAGCCTGCGTTACGCCATTCGGCACCGAAGTCCTTGAAGATCTTGTCAAGTCCTTCCTTTTCCGCCTGCAAACGCACGCGAGAGGAGGCCGGCACCACGAGCACGCGGTGAATGTTTTCGGCCTTGTGATGCCCCTTCATAATGGAAGCGGCCACACGCAGATCCTCGAGACGTCCGTTGGTGCAGGAGCCGATGAACACGGTATCCACGGCAATGTCTTTGATGCGCATGCCCGGCGTCAAGCCCATGTAGGCAATGGCACGCTCGGCCGCGGTGCGCTCGGTTTCATCGTTGAACGAAGCCGGATCCGGCACCACGCCGGAAATCTTGATGCCCTGACCCGGGTTGGTGCCCCACGTCACATACGGCTCGAGATCTTCGGCCTTGATGGTCACTTCCTTGTCGAATACGGCGTCGTCATCGGTTTTCAGCGTCTTCCAGTATTCGATGGCCTTGTCCCACATTTCGCCTTCCGGCGCGTGCGGGCGTCCCTTCAGGTATTCGAACGTCACTTCGTCCGGTGCGATCATGCCGGCGCGGGCGCCCGCTTCGATTGACATGTTGCAGATGGTCATGCGTGCGTCCATCGACAGTTTCTTGATGGCTTCGCCGCGATATTCGATGACGTGTCCCTGACCGCCGCCGGTGCCGATTTTCGCGATGATCGCAAGAATAATGTCTTTTGCGGTGACGCCCTTCGGCAATTCGCCTTCGATGTTCACGGCCATGGTCTTGAACGGCTTCAGACTCAGGGTCTGGGTTGCCATAACATGCTCGACTTCGGAGGTGCCGATGCCGATGGCCATGGCGCCGAACGCGCCGTGCGTGGAGGTGTGCGAATCGCCGCACACGATCGTCATGCCCGGCTGCGTCAGGCCCAGCACCGGCGCGAACGCGTGCACCACGCCCTGATCGGCGTCTCCCAGCGGGCACAGACGTACGCCGAAATCCTTGCAGTTCTTTTCGAGCGTGCTTAGCTGCAGCGCGGAAATCTTATCCGGATTCGGGCGGTCGATGTCGGCAGTCGGCGTGTTGTGATCTTCCGTTGCGATCAGCTGGTCAAGGTGACGTGGCTTGCGTCCGGCCAGTCGCAAGCCTTCGAATGCCTGCGGACTGGTGACTTCGTGCATGAGCATCAGATCAATGTACAGCAAGTCGGGAGCCCCATCGCTACCCTTGCGTACCAAATGATCGGCCCAGACCTTCTCGGCCAATGTCGTTCCCATTGTGGGACCTCCTCGAATTTTTCCTCGCTTTTTCCTCGCGGTATTGCCAACCCGCGTTGTTCGTGCTATAAGCCTATGGTGTTCGAGCCTGGTTCGAACGCGTTTATGCCGGTATATGAGATACTTGCATGCAACGCACACATCACATATGGGCAAAGTTCACTCCAGATCATGTCAAAATCGCCGCGATTGTGGCATACCTCCTCGTATGTACCTACAAAATCGTTGAAAATTCAGATTTTTTCCAGCTTTTTCCATAACTGAGTAAAGATTAAAATATCTGCTCTACCGCAGTCCGACATTGCGTACATTTTGCATTTCAATATGTGAGATGGCATAATCCCTCTTATGACTTCTTCGAATACAAGCACCACCATGCCTGAATCGCAGTCGGATGAGACTGAGCTTCCAGCTGAGACCCACCACACGACGTCTTCTCAAAGCAATGAGATTCATTCCGGTGTGGGTGTGCTTGACAAGACCGTCAAAATCCTTGACGCGCTTGAATCCGGTCCGGCAACGCTCGGGCAGCTGGTTTCCTCGACGGGCTTGGCCCGACCGACCGCGCATCGACTGGCGATTGCGTTGGAGCGTCACCGTTTTGTGTTGCGTGATCAGCATGGTCGTTTCGTGCTTGGCTCGCGTTTTGCGGAATTGGCCGCTGCTGCCGGCGAGGATCGTTTGCTGACCGCAGCCGCGCCGATTTTGCAGACGTTGCTGGATCGCACTGGCGAATCCGCGCAGATTTATCCGCCGTCAGGGCGATATGCGCGTGTGCATCGCCGCCGTGGAGCGCGCTTCCGGTTTGCGTGATTCCATTCCGGTCGGTGCGATGCTGTCGATGGAGGCCGGTTCCGCGGCCCAGATTTTGCTGGCTTGGGAGATTCCGAACGCCTGCATCAGGGGTTGCGTCACGCCAAGTTCACCGCGGCCAAGCTTACCGCCGTGCGCAAGCGCGGTTGGGCCGAGTCGGTCAACGAGCGCGATGAGGGCGTATGCTCGATTTCCGCGCCGATTCGCAATGCTTCCGGTCAGGTGATTGCCGCGATTTCGATTTCCGGCCCGGACGGTCGTATGGGGTCCAATCCCGGACGCCGTTACGCCCCGCTGGTTATGGCTGCCGGCAAGTATTTGACCGACGCCTTGATTAAGGCTTCTTCCGGTCGCTGACGGGCAATATACAGCTTCTCAACCGTGTTCCGCGATGCATGCAGGACACGGTTTTGCTATTTCCTGCCTTCCGCAAGTTTTGCCATTTCCTTGCAGGATTTGTCGTTTCGCTCTTTTCAGCTACTTCTTACGCAGCCAAGTCAACAGTTTGCTCCACCATGTCGGCCGATGCAGCAGATCCACGCCTTCGGATTCGGGCTTCGATTCACTGGTCATGCCGTACGCGTATGCCTTGCCCGCGCTCGGTTTGCCCACCAATTCGCCGTATTCAAGCAGCTGCGTACGCGGCTCGTACGGATGGCGGATGTCGAACTCGATCAGCCGCGCGGCCCGTTTCTGCGGCACCGGACCATACGATCCGAAACCGCTGGTGGCGACGCGATCATCATCAGACCGCCAACCTTGCCTGGCGAAGCCGCCGTCTGCGCATCAGCCAAGGCCATTTCTCGCGAAACCGGCACTGTTCCAACGAATGCGTTGCGGTGATCATGTCCCGCGGAAATCGCAAATAGTCATGCTGTTCCATATCGCGAATTCACCGCTGTCGGCATCCGGGACAGCTGACACCCTCCCCCAGATAACTGCCGGGAAGCGTTTTTTCCTCATCCAAAACGTAATGTTTTCCAGCGAAATTGCGGTAGCCTTCAATCGCACGCGCCGCATTCGCCGCGGCCGGCTTAAGCAGTTGGTAATACTGTTGCACCGGAAATGCTGGAATACCATGCACGGCACTGCCTTTTCCTGCGATTGCGCGGTTTCGTGCGATCCTGCCTGTTTCTGAGATTGCGTGGCCATCATTTCCGGCACTTCGGCAAGAAATCGCAACGCCTCCGCGGACGGACTTCCGTACCCGCCGGAACGCGCGTAATCGCCCGAATCCAGCAATACCAAGCCCAGCACGGACATCGTATGGTCCACATCGGCAACCGGCAATGCGAAGGTGCCCGGCTCGCAAGCGAATACGCGCTGATTCGGCAAATACGATTCCGCCCGGAGTTGCACGAAACCTGCAGCTTCCGCAGAATCCATGCTTCCCACAGAATTTGCAGAATTTGCGCCCCCGAGACCGCTCTCGCCTCCCGTAGGCTCAGGGTTCACGCATCCGGGAAATTCCCTGCAAATGCTTTCGATTTCCGCATTGCTGAGCCCGCATTGAAAATCGTGGTTGCCGAATGTCACCGCCCACGGAATGCCGCGATCGGCAAGCGGACGCACGAGCTGTTCGACAGTGGCGCGCACGGATGCGCAGGTGCGTTCCAGCGCAGCTTCGAACCGTTCTGACGCTTCGGAAGACTTGGATGAAGCGGTTTTGGAGGAAATCCCCGCGGCAGCGCTCCAACGACGTTTGCGCGTGGTTTGCGCGTATGCGGGATCATATCCTGCGATCTGATTGCCGGTGAAGATGACGATATCCGGCCTTGTGGCATCCAGTGACGCTTCGATGAGTTTGACGGTGTCTTTGCTGACTTTCGGCCCGTCTTGAATGTCGGCAAGCTGCAGCACGCGGAATTTGCCGGATTGGTGGAATTGCAATCGTCCCAGTCGCGCGGATACGGAAAGCGGGCGATCGTCGCCTTCTTCCGCCGGTTGGATGCGCGGTCGCGTGGCGGCGGCTTTTGCTGCGTTCTGCAATTCAGTCATGCTTCCTAGGGTAGTGCAATTTTCTTGGACTATGTTGTACTGGCAGACATGCTTGCGAAAAACAAAAAACCCTCGCATCTGCGAGGGTCATTGGCTGGGATGCCTGGACTCGAACCAAGAATGGCTGAACCAGAATCAGCTGTGTTGCCAATTACACCACATCCCAATTTGGCAGGCGTGGCAACTTCGAAAAGTTGTCCGTCGTACCCCCGACCGGATTTGAACCGGTGTTGGCGCCGTGAGAGGGCGTAGTCCTAGACCGCTAGACGACGGGGGCTTGAGTTATTGCTGTGATTCTCAGCTGAGCCGTGAACCGCAACGAGTGATAAATATACGCGAATCCGTAGGAGTGCGCAAGTCACGGCGTGTCGCGCCATTTTCCGCCATTCTTAAACAGCATCCCAGAACAACAAACCCGCTGGAACGGAACATTCCAGCGGGTCGACAGTCATGCGATCGGCAAAATCACACCATCAGCGCATCACAGGTGCTCGCGCAAGCCCTGCAAGCGTGCGACGGTGATCTCCTTGCCAACGATCTCCATGGATTCGAACAGCGGCGGAGACACGCGACGGCCGCTCATGGCCACACGCACCGGACCGAACGCCAGACGCGGCTTGTAACCGCCATCTTCGATCAGCGACTTGTTCAGTGTCTCATGCAGGAAGTCGGTCTTCCAATCATCTTCAGCAACGTCGGAAAGCGCCGCAATGGCGGCGTCGAGCACTGCCGGAGCGGAATCCTTCAACTGCTTCTTGGCGTCATCATCAGGCTCGATGTAGCCCTCGGTGGAGAGCAGCGAGCCCACCATGCCGGCGACCTCGCCCAGCAGGCGCACGCGCGGCTGCACGAGCTCCACGGAAGCGGACAGCACCTCACGCTCGCGATCGGTCAGCGCATCCCAGGAATCGGCGGAGACCACGCCATCGCGGTTCAGGTACGGCACGGCACGGTTCAGGAAGTCCTGCGGCTCAAGCATACGGATGTGCTCGGCGTTGATGGAAATGGCCTTGTCGAGGTCGAAACGGGCCGGATTGGCCTTGACGTCACGCACGTCGAACTTTTCGATCATTTCTTCCATGGAGAACACGTCGCGGTCGGCGGCGATGGACCAACCCAGCAGCGCCAGGTAGTTCAGCAGGCCTTCGCGAATGAAACCGTTGTCGCGATGCAGGAACAGATTGGATTCCGGGTCACGCTTGGAAAGCTTCTTGTTGCCCTGGCCCATCACGTACGGCATGTGGCCGAACAGCGGCATTTCCTTGGCCACGCCCAGCTCGATCAGGTAACGGTAGAGCACGATCTGACGCGGGGTGGAGCTCAGCAGGTCCTCGCCGCGCAGCACCACGTTGATGTTCATCATGGCGTCGTCGACCGGGTTGGTCAACGTGTACAGCGGATCGCCGTTCGGGCGCACGATCACGTAATCCGGCACGGAACCAGCCTTGAACTCGATGCGGCCACGGATCAGATCGTCGAACGCGACATCCTCATCGGGCATGCGGATACGCAGGGCGGGCTTGCGGCCTTCGGCACGGAAGGCGGCCTTCTGCTCTTCGGTGAGATCACGGTCGTAGCCGTCGTAACCGAAAGCCTTCGGGCGGCCGGCGGCCACGTTGCGGGCTTCGATTTCTTCCGGAGTGGAGAAGGATTCGTATGCATAGCCGGCTTCAAGCAGCTTGGCTGCGACATCCTTGTAGATGTCGCCACGCTCGGACTGGCGGTACGGGCCGTCGGGGCCACCCACGTTGATGCCCTCGTCCCAGTCGATGCCCAGCCAATTCAGGGCTTCGATGATCTGGTTGTAGCTTTCCTCGGAGTCGCGCTGGGCGTCCGTATCTTCAATACGGAACACGAACGTGCCCTTGGTATGGCGGGCCTCAGCCCAGTTGAACAGTGCGGTGCGGACCATGCCGACGTGCGGAATGCCGGTCGGGGACGGGCAGAAACGCACGCGAACATGCTCAGGAAGTTCTGGTTTGGTGTTTTCAGCTTCAGTCATAAGTTCCATTGTGCCCCGCAAACCGGACGTGCCATCCAGTCCCACGCACCAACTCGCTTTTCGCGGTCATGAACATCCTGCAGCTAATTGACCCGATGATCGCAGCCACCAATCCTTACAACACCATGCTGGGCATGAGCCGCGCCATCGACGGACTTCCCCAACGCGTCAGAAGATGCCCCAAGTCAAAGGGGATTTTTGCGGGGTCCGTCGGGATTGTCCCACACTGCAATATTTTTCGGTATTTTTGGCGATGCAAGAGTACCGTGTTAATCGACTTCACTTTTTTGATGTCGATTCACTTTCCGAAAGGGTAATCTAATGACGGACCCCAACCAATATAATCCGCAGAACCCGCAGCAGGCCCAGCAATATGGCGGTTACGGCTCCTACGGTCAGAATGATTACGGCCAGCAGGCACCGCAATACGGCGCACCCGACTACGGCCAGCAGGCACCCCAGTATGGCGCGCCTCAATACAGCGCACCGCAATACGGCAATGCGGCCGGATACAACCAGCAGCAGCCGCAATACGGCGCACCGCAACCTCAGCCACAGGGGTCCGGCAGCTTCTTCGCACTGACCGCTCCGCTCGACCAGCCGGCCTACAACTGCACCATCGGCGAGGCGTTCATCCGCTTCTGGAAAAAGTACGCCACGTTCAAGGGCCGCGCCTCCCGCGGCGAATTCTGGTGGTGGGTTCTGTGCACATTCATCATCCAGATCGCGTTTGCCATCATCTTCGCGTTGCTGGGCGCCATCATCGGCAGCAATACAGCCAATGGAATGCAAAGCTCCGTCAACACCATTTGGGCACTGGCAACGATTGTTCCATCCCTTGCGCTTTCCGTTCGCCGCCTGCACGACACCAACAAGGCCGGCACCACGCTGGTCATCCTCTACGCGATTGACTTCATCGGTGGCGTTCTGCTGAGCGTCGGCCTCGTCATGACGGGACTTGGCGCCATTTCCGTAATCGGTGGCGGATCGAGCTCGACTGGCACAGCCGGCATACTCCTGTTGATCATCGGTTTCATCGCATGCCTGGCCACGTCGATCGTGCTCATTGTGCTCATGGCCAAGAAGACCGATCCAGCCGGCGCACGCTTCGACGATCCGGCAGCCGGCGCACGCTTCGACGATCCGGCAGCCGGCAACGGCTACGCCCCAGCCCCGGGCATGCCACCGACCGCAACCGCACAATACGCCCCGAACGGCACTCCGGCACCGGTCGCCGACCCGTACGCAGCGGCTGTTCCGACGCCAACCGCTGATCCGTATACGGCAGCCGCTCCGGCACCTGCAATGTCTGCGCCGACTCCGGCAATGCCCACCGCAGACCCGTATGGCGCTCCGACCCCAGCCCCGGCAGCCACCAACACTCCGTACGGCAACCCGTATGGCGCTCCTTACGGAACTCCGACCGATCAGTACGCAGCACCTGCGATGCCAGCCGCTCCAGCCGCCCAGTACACTCCGGCCGCCCCGGCAACTCCGCATGCAGCCCCGGCACCCGAAGCCCCTTCCATGCCGAGCATGCCTCCGCTGCCTACGGTTCCGGAACAGTCCACCCAGCTTGACCAGACGCAGTTCGATCGCCCCACGTTCGGCAACGATTCGCAGGGCCAGACCCCGTACGGATCCGACGATTCCGACGATTCCGACGATCCTACCGTGTACGGCAACATACAGCACTGACGAAATATGCAGGTTCAGCACTGAACTTAAGAACCGAACTTGCAATAATCAGTACTACATAAAGAAAATCCCGGCACCGCAATCGCAAGTGCCGGGATTTTCTTATTCCTATATCGATAATTCCCACTAATTCGGATTATCTCGGATTGCCCACGTCACGCAGCATCCGCACCTTCGCCTGAATCACCCGAATCATCGGAATCATCCATGTAGCTCATACTTTTCATAGCGTCCGTCATCAAATTGAACTTTTCAGCGAGCGCTTCCTTGCTCTTACGTTCATCCTCATCTTTGGCTTCCTGCTCGGCCCTCTTCGGATCCCAACGCAGGCACTCCGCATGATGATCCCACTCCATGCCCGCGCACGGAATGACATTGTCCGCGGTTATGGTGAATGTGTTGTCGCAGAAGGAATTCTCCTCGAGTGGCGTTGCCCTGCCCGCCTCACGCACAGCATTACGCAGCGCAACCATTCGAGACAAGGTCACGTCGCCGACATAGATCGGCGGAACAGCCATCTGCTCGCACAACTCGTTGATGTACAGCATCACCGGCAGCACGCGCACGGTCTGTTCGTCCACATCGTCAATGCCTTCGCACATGAGATTCATCAGACCGTCACCCACCGCGAGCGCCGCGAGGAAATTCGCCCGGTGAGCGTCCTTGGGGTCGTGGTGAAACGCGTAGCAGTAGTTGACATCTCCAGCGCTCCGCCGTCGAAGCCCAGGCTGACGCTCTGCCGAATGTACTCCACGATC
>ENA-OQEL01000397-OQEL01000397.1-human-gut-metagenome-genome-assembly--contig:-NODE-397-length-15964-cov-2.568542_pt1 | contig 15964 bp, 18 predicted proteins | sample MGYA00242796_ERZ504637 | MGnify/ENA primary metagenome ERZ504637 (study PRJEB26092, sample SAMD00036306) | human gut metagenome | host: Homo sapiens | study: EMG produced TPA metagenomics assembly of... | reverse complement strand
ATTCCTTTTTAAATTACAGTGCAAATGTATTGTGTTCCTATTACATCCCTATTTGAAAGGAATTACATTTTTATTAAGAATCTCCTCCATCTTTCCGAATCAGCTTTTCAGTTTCCAATGGATAATCAGTAGTTATATAATCCACCTGCTGGTCAATCATCTTCTGAACCATCTCCATATCATTGACTGTCCACACATTCACCTTCATACCCAACTGATGTGCTTCAGCAATCCATTCTGGTTTCTCAGCCAATACCTTGATATAATAATCAATACCATTAATTCCTTTCGCCTTCAGGTCTTTAGGAGCCACATCACTTTTCAGATAAGCTATTTCCGAATCCGGAGTCAGTTTCACCAACTGTTCGCAAATGTTCATGCTGAATGAAATATATTCCACCTGTTTCTCCATTCGCATCTTTTTCACTTTATCTACAATGATTCTTACCGCTTCATTTTCCGCTTCTTCGGTTCTGTGAGGCTTGATTTCCAATATCAGCTGAGTACCAGTCAGTTTCTTACCCGCTACCAGATAATCATCCAAAGTGGACAACTTCTCGCCGTTACTCAATTTCAAATCTTTCAATTCAGCAAAAGGAGTATCAAAAATGCAAATTCCCTGAATGCTATCGTCATGATTGACTACGATTTCCTTGTCCTTCGTCAGTTGTACGTCGAATTCCGAACCATACACCTTTGCCTCTGCAGCCTTTGTCAAAGAAGCAATAGAGTTTTGGGCAGAACCTTCACATTTCCAATATCCGCGGTGGGCAATCACTTTGGTCTGGGCAGTCCCGGTCAAAGTAACAGCACACATGGCAAAAGCCATCATTAGTTTACTTAGTTTCATCTTTATTTCTTATTTAATCATTATCTATTAGAATCCATATCTCAAACCTATCTGAACCTGAAAAGGAGTACCGTTCAGACTGGATACACCTGTGTTGGCATTTACATTATAAGTATATTGTTTGGCATCTTTGTCAAATCCCTTGATACTATAAATTTTCTGTGTTCCCAGATTATGACCGGCTCCCCAATCTTTATTCAACATATTGGCCACATTGAAAATATCAACAGACACTTCCAGATTCTGCTTTTTGTAAGTCTTGAATTTCTTGGCCAAACGAAGATCTAAAGTGCCATAGAAACCATTGATCCCTCCATTACGTTCGGCCACTTTCCCAAAACTCTTACGAATATAATCTTTCACACTCTTTTCCGCATCCGGATTGTTCAATATAGAATTAATACCTTCACGAATATAATCAGGAGTAGCGCTGCTATTCGGATCATATACATAGGCCAGGTCATTACTATCCACAAAGTCACCGTTCACATTTCCATTCACAATCATGGAATAACGTGTTCCCCCGATGCCGGAAAAGCGAGCACCTACGGTAATGCCCCAGAAAGTAGGCGCCGAACCATAAACCACCAGTTTATGACGGAACTGATTGTTGGAGTAAGTCATTTTGCTTAAATCACGGGGATCGTCAACCACCATTTGGGAAAGAGTAGCGGAATTAGCCACATTACCATTATAGGAAGTATTGTCTTTTGTATCGTTCCAAGTATAGCTGAAAGAAAGTTCTCCGTCTTTATAGTAACGCCATGTTCCATCTACGGTGAAAGCGAACTGATTTACTTTTCCCTCGCTGACCAATTCGAGCACACGCCCTACTTTGGTACTTTTACGTCCTTCCATCCAATCAAGAGTACCATCTTTTCCTATAGTAGAAGCAGGTACATAAATACCCCGGGTTCCCTTCTGCAGAAAGACGAAAATAAGGATCATCCACCATGTTCCGGTCTATATACATATAGTTGTTACGTCCCAAAGTCATATATCCGCTGACACTCATTTTTCAAAACGGTCACTGAAGAAGTGAGTGTATGATATATTCGCCTTATAAACCACGGGAACCTTGGCATCCTTGCTATTCATATTGATCGTAGGTACAGCCTTGTCCGCATAGTTGGGATTATTCAGCAAATCAATACCCGGAGCCGTGGAAGGATCTTTCCGATACCCTATAAAATCGGGAGTGGGAACTATATCCGGTTCTTCTTCCGTATTCTTGATATCAACCGACATCACTTTCGTACCATCAAATACCATATTATTAATCATGGCATAGTTGTTGATATCAGATGCAAAGATTCCCCCGCCAATACGAAGAATATCCGTGTGCTTGTCATTAAAGTCCCAAGTAATCTGGACACGAGGCTGAATCTGGAAAGTAGAAAGTCCATTGTCTGTACGCAGTCCCAATTCATCATACACCAGTTGGCTGAAATTACCTTTATTGAAATAAGTGGCATTATCCAAACGTAAGCCTGCCATCAGCTCGAATCCTGTGAACAGTTTAGTCTGCAACTGGGCATAGATACCTGCATTCAATATATTTTGGCGTACACGCTGATTGTTTTGGTCAGGATCCAAATACACCTCACGTACATAACGAGAAGGCTTCAATGCCTCGAAATTATCCAGTCCGGTAAAATAAAAATCGCCCGTTGGCCTCACTACCGTAACGAGAATTCAGATTCGTGTACATCAAATCAAAACCATATGTATAGTTTACCTTATTGGTATTATAATAATAATTATCTACCAACTGAAGTACGTGGTTATAGAAATTCTCGGGGCTATAACGCTGACCACCCAGCTGAATGGTAGTAGTCGCCGTGTTTCCATCTATTTCCGATTCTACACGTTGCACAATGGCACGTGGAATATTATCAGCCGGCAGTTCACTGCCCGGCATGGATTTTTCCAATGTATAAAGATGTTGCAACTTCAGTTCGTTGGTACTGCGTGGTCCCAGTACAGAACGTAAAGTCAGTAAAGCGCTGTTGTTCAACGAATGTACATCACCATACACTTCATAAAGATTGATAGCACTATTGTCGCTCAAACCCATATTGTTATTGTCATTCACAAAATTATCAGTAAACGATAACAGGTTTGTAGCATTAATCTGCCAGTCCAGACGAGCAAATACCGCATCGGTATTCTGATTTTTTATCAAAAGACCCGAACTGAGGATGGTCCGACACTCCATATTTATTGCGGGCTATTTCCAGAAAGCGGTCTCTGGTCTCCGTAGTCAAATTATAACGCTTTTCATCGGCAGCACTATGAATATCGGCAATATACAACGGACGTGAATCAGCCTGATGATCCCAAGAAATAAAGAAGTGGGCACGGTCTTTCACCAATGCACCGGCCCAATGAGGCTCCAAACTGGTAAGTAGAGAAATCATTCGAGCGCTTGTTGCCGCGGATATCATATTTGCTGGACAACCAGTCGGAACGCAGATAAGTGAAAGCGCTACCTGTCAATTGGTTGGTTCCCGATTTGGTCACCGTACTAATAGTACCTCCTCCGGCACGACCGTTAGTCACATCATATTCATTCGTCACGACTTTAAATTCACGGATAGCCTCCATCGAAATGGCGTATGGCACACCGTTGCGACTGGTTGTACTACCTCCCGAAGTAGGGCCCTTGGCACTCATGCCATCAATGGTATAATTAGTAGAAGAAGCCAACTGTCCGGACAGGCTGGAACCTGTACTTAATGGTGACAGGTCAATGAGCGAAGTAAAGTTACGCCCATTCACCGGCAGTTTGTTCAGATCATTGGCCGTCACCGAAGTAGCGGCCCCCGTAGTGGCGATAGAATTCTTCAATGAATTAGCCACCACCTGTACAGCCTCCATCACGACACTTTCCTCCTTTAACTGGAAATCCAGACGGAGCACATCACCTTTGGTTCAGCGTATATCCTGTCTTTTTCTGATCACCATAGACCTGACATAGCTGACGGTGACAGAGTAAGGTGAACCCAAAGGGAGTTGCTTCACAATGTACTCTCCCGTCTCGTTGGTGATAGAACCGGCACTGAAACCGGTCGATTCGTTCTTTACCAACACTGTGGCTCCGATAACCCCCTCTCCGGTTTCGTCAGTCACAATACCTTTTACAATCGCCCGGTAATCCTGTGCGGAAACATAGCCCGCAACGAATAGCGACAAGCATAATAACAACAAAAATCTCTTTGACTCAATAAGAATTTTCATGTTCAAATGATTGATAGCAGTTTAACAATAATACCTATTTTCATTAAATTTAATTTGCAAGTGCAAAAGAATGCTGAATGGATTACGAACAAATTGCTACAAAGTGACAATGCTGTTTCAAAGACAAGGAGATAAAAAAAGTGTGTGGATATGCCCTGCACATCCACACACCACCTATGCTTTTATTACAAAAGAATTACGCTTAAAACGCTTTCTTGTAAAGTTCCAGAATAATTTCTTCCGTCACTTCACGAGGATTGCCCGGCGTACACACATCGGCAATAGCCGAAGCGGCCAGACGAGGCAAGTCTTCTTCCTTAATGCCCAGTTCAGACAAATGCTGAGGGATACCTACCTTGACAGACAATGCCTTCACCGCCTCAACAGCCGCCTTCGCAGCCTCTTCCTGGCTCATGCCATCCTTGTACACATTCATCGCCTTGGCGATATCTACATATTTGGGCAAAGCAGCCGGAGCATTGAATTCCATAATGACAGGCAGCAACAGTGCATTAGCCACACCGTGAGGAATATCGAAGATAGCTCCCAACGGATGAGCCATACCGTGAACCACGCCCAAGCCTACATTAGAGAATGCCATACCTGCAATGTACTGTGCCACGGCCATGCCGTTACGAGCTTCCGCATTGGTAGGCTCGAAGACAGCAGTTTCCAGATAACGGGCAATCATTTCAATCGCCTTGATCTCAAACATATCGCTCATTTCCCAAGCACCTTTGGTTATCAACCCTTCGATGGCGTGGGTCAGTGCGTCCAAACCGGTAGAAGCAGTCAGCCCTTTAGGCAAAGTGTACATCAGTTCCGCATCCACAATAGCGATGGCGGGAATATCGTTCGGGTCTACACAAACCATCTTCTTATGGTTTTCCTCATCCGTGATGACATAGTTGATAGTCACCTCGGCGGCAGTACCGGCGGTAGTGGGCAGTGCAATGATAGGCACTGACTTTTTCTTTGTAGGAGCCACACCTTCCAGTGACACCACATCACTGAAGTCAGGATTATTAGTGATGATACCAATCGCTTTCGAAGTATCGATAGACGAACCGCCGCCGATAGCCAGAATAAAGTCCGCTCCTGATTTTGCAAAAGCTTCAACTCCTGCCTTTACATTACTTACGGTAGGATTCGGTTTGATTTCACTGAATATTTCGTATGGGATACCTGCATTCTCCAATACTTTCAACACTTTATCAGCCACACCGAATTTAATCAAATCCTTGTCTGTAGCAACAAAGGCCTTATGCAAGCCCAAACGTTTAATCTCTTGTGGAAGCACTTCACGCGCACCCGGGCCGAAGTAAGATACTTCGTTTAATACGAATCTGTTAATCATAGTTTTTTTAATTATGTAGTTTGATTGCAAACATAGTACAAATTATTGAGAAAACGGCTCTTTAAAAAGATTCTTATAGTATGTTTTTTGGCATTCATGTACCCCGCCTTCAGACCATTCAGCGTGGTTAACACACTGTCACACAACAAATAAGACTGACAGAAGCCCCTTCAGCCTCCTGTCAGCCCTCTCAGCCGGCCTGATGGACGGGAATTATGCCGCCAGCACCACCTTATACAGATTACCTTTCTCCGTATGCATCCGTTCCGCCCCCATAGCGCTCATCATCTTGCCGAAACGCACCACCGTCATGCCGCGCATAGCGGCAGGATAACGGCTCTGCAAAATGGTGAAAATGACCGAAGTCGAATAGAGTTTGAACTCCTCTCCTGCCTCGGGCAGACGGAAGCAACGGTAGAACACCTCCTGCTCTACGGGCATGGCATAGAACTCGCGGTTGCGCAATTTCGCAGTTCCGCTTCCTCTTCGGCCGAAAACCAATAACGCTCGCCGCCGTCCAGCTCCGCCTTCAATTGGGCAAACAATTGCTTGTGCTCCAGTGGCGTGCAGTCTATTTTCTCCTTCACCTCGGCACAAAGATAACGGCGGCTGCCCGTAGGGTCGGTCAGCAAATCCTTATGATTACTGGTTCCTATAAACGAGGCCATACGGGGCAGGTGACTGTAGGATGAACGGTGAGACTTACGGAAATCCAACTTCTTCATCTGCATCAGTGTCTTGAGCAACGGCAGTTTTTGAGGAGAAAGACGGTCATACTCATCCAGATTAATCAGCCCGAACTGCGCCAGTTTCTGTTCGCAGCCCGACTGGCCCGTCAACTCAAAACTGTCCGTGTAATAATCCCGCAACCCATCGGGCATCAATAACTGACAAAAAGTAGATTTACACTTGCCCTGCATACGGCTCACCAACATAGGGGCCACTGCATTGGCGCAACGGTCCATGCGTCCTGACCACTGGGCGGCCATTCCCAGCATCCAGCGGTGGAAGCCGTTTATCCAGGAAAGTTTTCTTCGAGATGCGCTGCGCCAGCGGAGTGATACGGTCCACTCCGTCCCAATTGGGGCAGTGCATCCATATAAGTAAGGAAAGGGTGATAATCTTCCAAGCGTTCCGAATGGAGCAGGCGGCTCACATCTTTATCCCAGCAATTGATGCGATGACGGTGCGCTTCCAGGCACAAGGTGTTCAAGGTACGCTGAGTCACTATCTTATAAGGTGTGTCCGTCCCTTGGCCCCTTCGCGCAATATTCGGGCTGTTCCGTCAACACGTTGAAACGGAACTCATAGTGTTTCCACAAGTAGTTCTCCAGACGGTCTTGTACTTCCCGATTATCCGCAGCCTGTTCTTTTTCCCTTTTATCCGAAGAAGGGCCTGCCTGTTTCGCCGTTGCAGTTTCACCGTTCCATAACTTGCACCATTCCATCACCTTCCGAATCATTTCTTTCATCATGATTTTATTGTTTTTTTTCAGTTGTTGTTCCCACAAAGATAGCACATTGAAAAGCCTTTGTCAAGGGCTTTCCGGCCTTTCGGGATGAAAAGTGACTAAGCGTAAACATCCTTATGTAAAAGGGGATTTCATCAGGACAAGTTTTGTGTTTTCGTCTTGAAGAATCAATCGTTTCACTTGGGTGATGAAGTTTCATCACTAAAGTGGTACAAGTTCATCACTAGAGTGATAAGGTTTCATCACTTTAGTGAAATGATAAACTTATCAGGAAGTAACTGGATACATAACAAGGAAGATAAAAGATATGCTCCAAGAAAAGACAGATAAGTATTTCTTAAAATACAGGTATGACGAACACACCTCTCATCTAACAGGTAAGAACAAAAATATGGGCTGGAAGTAACTGACAGGAAACTGAAGGTTCTCCTATCAGGATACTTCCCTATTTTACAAGCTGTTAGACCGGCTGAATGAACTGAAGAAGCACTCCGGTTTTCATGTATTGAAGCCCCTTTTCCGTCATTACAGCTGGTTCACCGCCGTCAAATACTTATCCATCGTTGTAGCCTTCTTTATTGCTTTCTTTATCTTCCGGTCCGCATCGGGCAGCAGGTATTCCCAATAAGGCTTCATTTTACTCAGCAATTGCGCCTCTCCCTGTAAATGGGCTTCATAATATTGAAGAAGGCGTGCGTGAAGCGCCTTCACCTTTTCATGCAATTTATCGGGAGAAAAAGAGGTTCCGTTTACATATTCCCAAGCCAATGCAGGATTGGCCAGCAACCCGCGTCCCAGCATGACGCCCTCCAGGCAGGGAAATTTCTCTTCCACTTTCCGGATATCCTCCACCGTCAGTAAATCACCGTTATATACCAACGGATGCGCGCACTCCTCATAGAAAGCGGTGAACGCAGCCAAGTCCACCTCTCCTTTGTACTGTTGCTTCCCGATACGCGGATGCAGAACGATCCGCCGCAAGGGGGCAGCGTTCAGCAAAGGCAACAACGGCCGCCATTCATCCGCACTCTCCCATCCCAATCTCATCTTAACCGAAAAACTCAGTTCAGGATAATGTGTCAACTCTTTCAATAAAGCTTCTACCTCGGCAGGATAAGGCAATATGCCGGAGCCCTTGTGCTTTCTTGCAACCAGCGGAAAAGGACACCCCATATTAAAATCCGCTTCCTTATATCCTTTCTCTGTAAACAAAGCGGCCAACCGTTCCAGCTCGACAGGAGTGGACGCGATGAGCTGAGGCACTACATGGGAAACCGTATTGTTTTCGGGAGCAATGTCCCGTACATCCCTGTTACGGAATCCTCCTCTCTCTATTCGTACAAAAGGAGTATAATACGCATCTATTCCACCAAAAACTTCCTCATGAAAGTTTCTCCAGGGGCTTCCGTAAAACCTTGTAAAGGCGCAGCATATAGTTTCATTCACTCTTTTTTTAGTTAGATGCAAAGTAACACATTTTCTTATACCTTTGCTTTATGGAAAAGTATATTTATGAACTGAAGATGAAGGTACGCGATTATGAATGCGACCTGCAGGGTATTGTGAACAATGCCAACTATCAACATTATCTGGAACATACACGCCATGAGTTTCTCACATCCGTAGGTATCAGCTTCGCGCGTTTGCACGAGGAAGGAGTGGACCCGGTAGTGGCACGGCTCACCATGGCGTTCAAAACTCCGCTGCGCAGCTGGTGACGAATTCGTTTCTAAACTCTATCTGGAAAAAAGAAGGTATTAAATATGTGTTCTATCAGGACATCTTCCGTCTGCCCGACATGAAAGTGACTGTCAAGGCCACTGTAGAATCAGTATGCGTGGTAAACGGCAGATTAGGGGACAGCGCTCTATTTGACGAGACTTTCGGCCCCCTACTTGAGCGAATGACACAAGACGAACAAATTTGCAGCCTGGCCCTGACCCGGATACCGGGATTGGGACTGACAGGCGCATTCAGACTGGTGAGCAGTCTGGGAAGCGCCACCCGTGTTTTCGAACACCGCAAAGAGCTGTCACAATTGGTCCCCGGAGTAAGCGAAAAGATCATTACTGCGTTGAATAACTCCGAAGCTTTCCGGCGTGCAGAGCAGGAATTAACTTTCTGTGAGAAAAATCATATCCGCTGCCTCACCTTAAATGATGAAGGTTATCCCAGCCGTTTGCGTGAATGTGATGATGCTCCGCTAGCTTTATTTTATCGGGGAAATGCCGATCTGAACACGCTGCATATTATTAATATAGTAGGAACCCGTCATGCCACCCCTTATGGGCAGGATATCTGCACCCGTTTCCTTGCCGACCTGTCGGCACTGTACCCGGACACCTTGATAGTAAGCGGACTGGCATACGGCATTGATATCCATGCACATCGCGCCGCCCTGCAGAATCATTTCAAGACCATAGGTGTATTGGCCCACGGACTGGACCGCATTTATCCTGCCGAACATCGGAAGACAGCCGTCAGCATGTTGGAACAGGGAGGTTTGCTGACCGAATTTACAAGCGGAACCAACCCCGACAGGCAAAATTTCGTGAAACGAAACCGCATTGTAGCAGGTATGAGTGACGCCACCGTCGTTATCGAGTCCGCCGGCCAAATGGGGGGAGCCCTCATCACCGCCGAACTGGCGGAAAGTTATCACCGGGACTGATTTTGGCCATTTCCGGGACGATGCAATGATGAATATTCCATAGGCTGCAACAATCTGATAAGGCAAAAACCAGGCAGTGCTTATCACATCGGCCGAGGATTTAGTGAAGGGTATGGGATGGGAAAGCAGACCCCAAAACTGAGAAAACAGTACAACGGGAATTGTTCCCTGATTTAAGCGAGGAAGAAGAACGAATAGTAAAACGACTCGGCAAAATACCGGAAGGATTACAAATCAACACATTGGTGATAGACACCAACATACCTGTAAACCGAATGAGTGCATTACTGTTTGAATTAGAAATGAAAGGGGTGATACGAGCACTGGCAGGAGGAGTGTACCGATTAATAATGTAACCATGTATCAATATACTCATGTACTCATTGACATACGGTAGCTGTATTGTGAACGGACACATGAGTATATTGATACATGGTCATTGCACTCCTAATTCGGCAAAGCCCATCGGACTCTCGTTTTCCACCATCCTCACTGCTTTCAGCAATACATATCTAGCCGTTACCGGAGTGAAATAAACCGATTGGAGAATCGGATTATTCTTGATATTCGAGAATTCCCCGCTGCTCACCACTTGATTCACAGCATTGGCCTCCATACCCACTGAAATCTCATAAGCAGCTATCAGTCCTTTGTTATACTCGCTCTGATCGGGTAGATAATGGAAGGAAGAAACAGTCTGTTCCGTACCTAAATCTATCAAAAGCGTATTGCCATCCACAAAGCAAGTCGTGGCGGCATCTTTATCCGCACATTTTCCGGCTTCCGCCTCATCTACCTGCGGCAATGTAAACGGATACGTTTTCAGTTCTTCCGCTTTCGCAGTAAACACATCCGGGGTTTCTCCTGCATAATAAGCCTCTATATTATTGATACACAAGCAAGCGCGTGATTCCATAAAGTTTATACGAAGTTTGTCCGTAGTGACTGTTTCAAAACGAAGCAAACGTTTATAACCGATTGTGGTTGTCTCTTCATTCAGCTTCACAGGCAGCCACTCCCCTTCTTTATTATATTCCACCACAAAGGATTGTACACGCTGCCCCAACGGAATATATTCCTGCAACAGCATACGGTTCACCTTTTGCGGAGCCGGCCATTCAAACTCGATGACAGCCGATGTGACACTATCCTCCGTAGCCCAATATGTATCATATTCTCCATCCGTCACCGCCTTTGCAGTGTACTTTCCACCCCGTTCATTGGAAACTATCGGAAGAACACCTTTCAACAGATTGTTTGCCAGCTGTTTCTGAACATCTTATAAAAGTCAACCGCATTCGCCGAATCTACCGGATGAATCAGCCCATCCCGGTTTACAGGGAAATTGAGCAACAAAGTCGCATTGTGCCCCACACTGCGGTAATAAAGGTCTGTCAATTGCTCCACCGTCTTCACCCTGTCATCTTCCTCCGGATGATAAAACCAGCCCGGACGGATAGACACATCACACTCGGCAGCCGTCCACTGATTGCCGTCCGCATGACCGTATTGCAGTTCCCTGTATTTAGGATATCCCGGATAAACCTCTCCGGCACGCAGGAAAGACCAGTTTGTAGCTCCGGCAAAGCCATTCTCGTTACCTACCCAACGGCATCCGGGTCCGCCATCCGAGAAGACAACGGCCTGCGGCTGATATTTGTCGATCATCTCGTATGCACGCGCATAATCATAATAATTTTTCCGGTCTATGGTACGGGAGTCTTTGGCTCCGCCATACCAGCCATCCCCTCCATTAGCTCCATCAAACCAAATTTCGAACACCGGACCGTAATGGGTCAGCAATTCGTGTAACTGTTGATAGAAATAATCCACATATTCCGGAGTTCCATAATTGACCTGATGCCTGTCCCACGGTGAGAGATAGACAGCGAATTTTATACCATACTTTTTACAAGCCTCCGAAAGGTCACGTACGATATCTCCTTTTCCATCCTTATAAGGTGTGTTACGGATACAATATTCGGTCAGCCCCGTAGGCCACAGACAAAACCCGTCATGGTGTTTTGCCGTAAGGATAACTCCTTTCATCCCTGCCGCCACAAAAGTTTTCACCCATTGCTCGCAGTCCAGTTTAACCGGATTAAACGTGGCAGGGTCAGAATCTCCATAACCCCATTCACGGTCATTAAAAGTATTCAGTCCGAAATGCACGAAAGCATAAGTTTCCATTTTCTGCCAGTCCACCTGCTTTTTCTCGGGAACAGGAAGAACAGGCTCAGGAGCGTTCACCACCGGGGCGCAAGCATTCAGCAATGCGACAGCAGCCCCCAAGCATAAAAGGTTTGTGTGTCTTTTCATGTAGATTGTTAGTTAGTTTACATTGACACAAAGATAACATAAAATCCATTGGATGAAAACAAGAAACAGAATATTTTCAAAAAATCAACGGCATTAAGGAGCTGATGATTAGGAGAATGGAAAGAAACAGAAGGTACTCAAAAAAAGAAAGGAGCAACGCCTTGCTCCAACCTTTGTTAACCTTAAATCTAATACTATGCAAAAAATCACATGACAAATGTACAACTTACACTCAATACCTCCAAATATTTGGTTCATTTTTGCTTTTCATTTAGTATTATTTCACAAAAACGTCCGTTTTCGCACACAGTATTACAATTCGATAAGAAAAACGGGGTTTAAAAAGGAATATGAAACATTATTCTATCAATATCATAGAATGATTCATTCCTGTCTGCTGGAAAGTAAAAAACAAAAAGAAAGTATTCCCTTATGTTATCCACCCAAAATAAAAGTAAGTCCCCTGCCCTTCTCATTATCCAACCGCCAAAACTTGCAAATTCTATCCAATCGCTTCACAAACCCTTTCAAGTCCGAAAATAGAACATTTAATAAGTCTTTTTTCAGATTTTATCACCTATATTTGCTTCATACATAATGGTAATTCATGGAAAAACGCACTACTATATTCAGCATATTTGTGCTTTTGTGCCTACTGCCAAATAGCATTTATGCCCGGACAATAGAGTACGAACCCCCCAAAGACACCACGTTGGACATGACGCTCTATTTTGACCTGAATGCCCGACAGGTAAACAAGGATTACCACAGAAACGGTAAAACGCTGACGGTATTGGATTCTCTACTTGCCAATCCTGCCCACAGCATCCATCTTAATTCCATTATTCTGGTTTCACCGGATTTATATAATGGTAAAAAAGAACAGGGCATACCGCTGGGACAAAAAATGAAGTGAGGAAGTAAAAGTGCTTCTTATGTGGGAAATATCCGCAGGTCAATACCGCCCAAAATCTGTATCCGCAAAGGAGAAGAGTACGGGGATGCCTTACAGAAACTGATACTGGACGACAGACTGGTCCCCGACCGGGAAGATGTATTGGCATTGATAGATTATCACCATAACAATCCCGTAAAAATGCAAGATTTCTTGCAACACCTGGACGCCGGCATACCTTATCAAGTATATTTCTGACCGAGTGCTACCGGAACTCAGACGGACAGAGATAAGAGTCTGCCTGTCTTATCCGGAAGAAAACGGAGGAAAAAACTCCTCCGCAGAACAGGCAGCAAGGATAGAAGAAACCGAATTCATACCGATTGACAGGGAAAAGACCGTTACGCCAAATGACGAATGCAAGTACTTCCACAGAAGGAAAGAACAACAAGTAATAATAGAAAACAGGAAAAAACAGATATAAAGGTAAGAAAAGGAAAAAAGAGACAAAAGAGAAACGGGGAGAAAAGCCCAAAGAAAAGGCAGCAAGAAGAAACCAGACAGCCGACAACACAGTGCTTGCACTGAAAAATAATTTATTGTACGACCTGGCACTGGCACCTAATATAGAAATAGAAATTCCTGTAGGAAAGAGATGGTCAGTGAATATGGAATATAAAAGCCCCTGGTGGTCCAACAGCAGTAAAGAAATCTGCTACCAACTGATTTCGGGAGGAATAGAAAGCCGTTACTGGCTGGGCAACCGTGAACTACACAACCGATTGAACGGACATTTCTTTGGATTGTATATCGAGGGAGGTATCTACGACTTTCAGTTTAAAGGAAACGGCTACCAAGGTAAATATTACGGTGCGGCAGGATTCACTTATGGATATTCCACTTTGTTGTCACGACATCTGGCATTGGAATTCAGCCTAGGCATAGGCTATCTGACCACGGAATATCAAAAATATACTCCCTATGAGGGATCACTAGTCTGGATGAGTAGCGGAAATTACACCTTTATAGGCCCTACGAAAGCAAAAATTTCGTTGGTATGGTTGATAACCAAGAAAAGAGGGAGAAAATGAAAAAGACAAGGTACGCAATTCTTGTACTTTTATCTTCACTATTGATTTTAGTGGGATGCAGCCGCCGCGAGATTCTGGACGATTACCCCGTAACAGGAATAAACATCCGTCTGAATTGGGAAGGAGTAACCGACCGTCTGCCGGAAGGAGTCCGGATCATCTTCTATCCCAAGGACAGCCAAGGAAGGAAGATTGATACCTACTTACCGGCGAAAGGCGGAGAAATAAAAGTACCTCCGGGACATTATTCGGCAGTGATTTACAATTATGACACCGAAGTAGTGCAAATAAAAGACGAAGGTAGCTACGAAACAATAATGGCATGTACAGGAAACTGTACGGGACTGGGTGCCGAGGAAACAAAAGACATGGTATGGGACCGGATAATTTTTATGTAGCAACCCTGGACGATGTAGGAGATAGGAAAATGAGGAAGAATTACCGACACTAGAGGTAAAACCAAAATCTGTAGGTAACCACTTACACTTTTCAATAAAGACAGAAGGGCATGAAAAATGTTGCACCATCCTGGGCTAGTGTTTCCGGAATGGCTGAATGTTACCACCTTGGGCAAAGGACCAGCCTATGCCGGTTCGCTCCTATTTATTGTGAAACCAGTAAAGGGAATGGGGCTATAAAAGGGAGTTTTACCTGCTTTGGGCATCCCAAACTGACGCAAGCAAGAGCCGATATCACTCAGTTTCTGAACTTGATTATAGTAAAAGTGGATGGTTCCAAACAGGAAGCGAAAGTAGAAATAACGGAAGCGGTAAAACCTCCTGAAGATAAAGACGAACCGGGAGGAGGTGATGAAAAACCTCAAGAGCCGGAGATAGAGATCGAACTTCCGGATGATGAGAAGATTGTGGTGGATGATGTAGAGATTCCTCCTGATGAAAGTGACGGTGGATTTGATGGGAACGTTAGTGACTGGGATGATGAAACGAATGTAGAATTACCGGTCGGTTAAAATATAGAATAAAGAGTCATAGAATTATTAACTTAAAACATAGGATATGAAGAAGATTTTATTTGCAGCTTTAGCTGCATTGGCAATCACAAGTTGTTCACAGAATGAGATTGATGGTATTGACAATGGAACTCCAAAAAGTAAAAATGAGATAGGAGTAAACACGATTGTCAAAAAGAGTTCAAGGGCCACTGTTACAAGTAATAGTAGTTTCACGTCTTTTAAATTACATGCCTATATAATTAAAAGCAGCGATATCGCCACTTCAGGATGGGGTAACGCGTATATGGATGGCATAGAATATAAAGGAGGTCAAGGTAATTGGGCTACAACAAGTGGTACTTTTTATTGGCCTATAACAGAAATGCAATTTTTTGGATATACCGATGATGTAACCTATACAGCACCTGCTAGTTCCAGCGCTTATCCCACCATCAGCTATACCCTTCCTGATACCCCGGCCGATCAGAAAGATATTATAGTAGCTTATTCCAAAGATATAACTAAGCCAAGTGATAATACATTAAACCTTACATTCCAACACATCTTAACCCGTATAAACTTTGCTGCAAAACTAGCTGACAGCAACTATACTTACACAGTTGAAAGCATAACTATCACCGGTGCAAAAGGTGGTGCTGCAACGTACACATTCGGAGGAACTGAAGGAAAAGGTGGAAATTGGAATATCACAGGAAGTGCACCTGCTAGTGGTTATAGCTATACATTTGATAACACCGTAACAGCCAAAGATGATATTTATGATTATACACAAAATAATAATTCATTAATGCTGTACCCACAATCTCTTACTGATGCTAAAATTACAGTCAAGTATAAAACAGAGAAAGATAATGCAACATTCTTTAACGGATCAAAAGAAGTAGCTTTAACAGGAGAATGGACTAATGGGCAAAGTATCCGCTATATACTAACTTTACCGGTTGGTGCAGAAAAAATGAGTGTAAACACAACATATGATGAAGATTGGAATGCCACTGATAACGAGCAAACTCCTAAAACTCCTGTATTATAAGAAACCAACAAACTATAAATTAATGAATTTACAAATCCCCCCGACAAACATACAGATAAACAT
>ENA-OQEL01000395-OQEL01000395.1-human-gut-metagenome-genome-assembly--contig:-NODE-395-length-15993-cov-2.704084_pt1 | contig 15993 bp, 21 predicted proteins | sample MGYA00242796_ERZ504637 | MGnify/ENA primary metagenome ERZ504637 (study PRJEB26092, sample SAMD00036306) | human gut metagenome | host: Homo sapiens | study: EMG produced TPA metagenomics assembly of... | reverse complement strand
AAACGTTTTTCTGACAATTATTGATCGCTTCACGACGGCTTTCGACGTTTTATGACATTACTTTTTACATTATTTCGTTTTTTAATTTATGCATAATTTTCTTTTCTATAATATTTTTGTTTCATTCGCATAACATTTTTTCTTTGATCATTCTGCCATATTAAAAATAACGCATCCAGCGCTTTCTCCAAATCGAAAAAGTGTAATGCGTCATTTTTCTCTAATTTCTGTTTTTCTCTCCCGCCTTATACCGGTATTTCTTCCCGGCAAATGAGATATCGTCTCCATCCTCCAGCTTCTTTTTTGTCTCGCCCATCAATGGAACGCCATTCACCGTTGTTCCGTTCCGCGAATTCAGATCCAGCAGATAATCTCCCTCTTCTGTACTGACCAGCTTTGCGTGAAGGCGGCTTACCGTACGGTATGGCAGAATTACATCTGCCGCCGCTGACAGTTTTCCAATCAATGTGCTTCCGCGTTCAATCGGAATCAGCGGAAGATCAATCGGATCTATCGGAATCAGATATGCCCTTCCCTCATCCTCCGGGCTGGTCAGCAGTTCCGTTTTTCCAAACAGATCCTCTTCATGCCCCTCCAATTCCATCAGGCTGTGCATCTTTCTGTTTTCCTGTTCTTCATTCTTTTCCCATGTTTTCTCTTTTTCGACTGAGGAATCCCTTTTCCATCCCTGCTGTTCTGTATCGCTTTTCGGATTCCATGTTCCATCTTTCTGTTTTAAGCCCTTCCGATTCTGATATTCCGAAAATACATCTCCTGTTTCTCCTTGTTTCCGGATTCCTGCGGCCTTCCCATAGCTTCCTGTTTCTGTTCCCGACTGCCGCTTTTTCCATCGGCTGGCAAGTTCCAATGCCAGACTTACAATTCCCACAACAGCCGCCGCTCCTCCCAGCACCAGATACCAAACAGTTTCGGCCTGTGTCCACCGCAGTGCCAGCACACCTCCCAGAAATCCGATGCAGATCACTGCTTCCACAATATTTTTCCAGCGTCCTTCATCCTTTTCTTCCTCCGCTTCCACAAAAAAATTTTCCGCCGCTTCCGCTTCTTGTTCTCCCCAAAGTGTTTCCTCCATCTGTACAGGCGGATTTTCTTCCCTAGGACGCTCTTTTCCCTCCTGCTCCGTCGTTTCTTTCTTCTCTTTCCCTGTCTGATATAAGAGTGCCTGAATCATCTCAACCGAAAAGATCTCCGCCGAAATCTCCCGATACAGTCCATACCCGAGTACTACCGCATCCTGCTCCTGGTGATCCAGCTTCGGCAGCAGATATTCCATCAGCTCCCGGATCTGCTTCTGAAAACAGCCTGTGTGTCCCTGCTTTCCCGGCAGATAACAGAAGGAAAAGTTCTCCAGATTTGCATCTGCAAAAACCAGCTCCGGCTGCAGAACGAGGCCGTCCGGTGCAAGCAGGTACTGCCCCAGTTCTTCGAGAAGATCCAGCAGCTGTTCAAATAGTTTCCGCAGCGCCTCCGCCCCAATCGAGCGCTGTTCAAACACACTCTGAAGCGACTGCCTTGATGTCACCTCATAGTAAAACAATGTTTTATCATCCATTTTCCCGATTTTGCAGTCCAAAAGCCCTGGGATTGTGTTTGTCAGCAGCATACGGATCTGATACGACGCCGTGTCCGGCTCTTTTTCCTCCTGTAAAATAACATATGTATGATTCAAATCTCTTTTATAATCAATCTGCATTTCTCCGCTTCCGTCCTTACTTCTGGTTCCAGATCTGTTTTACTGCCCGTATCTTCCGGATCGTTTTCACCGGATTGTTTCTCCTGCTTTCACTCAAAACCGAATATTCCCACGCGTTCCGGCTCCAGATTGGCAGAATGTTTCCTTCTGCTTTTATCTGAATCTCTTTTCTCTGCATTCCGTCTGTACGGTCACCGGTTCAGCCGGAAGCGGTATCTGGGAAATCCACCATTCCATCCGGCTTTGGGCGGCTGCCTCTCCTTTTTCCACAGACAGACGGCCTTCACTGGCGGCAAGCATTGTGCTTTCATATGCCGCAAATGTATACCAGCTCCGTGCGTGTACAAAAAAGGTCAGCGACAGCAGAAGAAAAATCACCATCAGAACAAGCGGCACGACCAGAACTGCCTCTACCGTAATACTTGCTTTTCTCATTTTCACTTTCAAAGCATTCCGCACCTCCCCACAAATCCAAGCAGCAGAAACGGCACCAGCGGTATGGAAATCCTGTTTTCCCGTATTTTCTTCCGCATCAGAAGGACTCCGCAGAGTACCGAACAGAGAATGAGTCCCAGCGTCAGAACGCCGAATGTCTGCCCAAATCCCAGCCAGATTCCAACCGTCAGAAGCAGAAGGCCGTCCCCGTATCCCACCTGTTCCCGTGATATATAACTGAGCGTCAGAAATCCCGCTCCCGGCAGCAGGGACAGCAGCCATTCCAGCCACGATGTCTGTTCCACCAGAATCTGCCATCCAATGCCTGCAAGGAATAAAACACCGGTCAGGACAAGGCTGATCTGCCGTTTCCTCACATCCATTCCGGCAAGAATCCCCAGATACAGCAATATAATTGCACTCTTTACTTCTTCCTGATACACAGCCGCGGCCTGCCACTCAAAATGTGATTAAATATACTTATCACATCGAGATAATGTAAGTTCTCACGAATCTTACTTACTGCTTCAGTGTGTATACTTTTGATTGACCGAAATCATATCTACTCGTAGGTCCATGTACACTCCACAGTCGTTAATTCCCGAAATAGCCTTCGGTACATACTTACATTTGCTTCCTTATGCAATCTTGTAAGTTTTTACGTCCCTCAGATTCAGTGCCGCATTGAAATCCCTGTCTTCGACATAGCCACAATGACATCGAAATGTTCTATCGGAAAGTTTTAAATCTTTCTTGATCGTTCCACAACAATGGCAGATTTTTGATGATGGATACCATCTGTCTGCAACCCGAAGTTCAATGCCATTTTCTTTGCTTTTCGCCTTCAGTTTTATTCTGAATTCGTAAAACTTCTGCGAAGCAACTGCTCTTGAAAGATGTTTGTTCTTCATCATCCCCGATACATTTAAGTCTTCAATCGTTATATAAGATGGTTTGGTTTTTACGATCTCTGCGATTGTCTTATTGATGTAATCCGTACGGATATTGTCTATTTTATGATGAAGTTTTTGTACCTTAAGTTTTTGTTTTTGTATATTCGCTCTTTGAGTGGACTCTCCTTTCTTTAGATTTTCATACTTTCGGGAGAGACATCTCTGTTCCCGAACGAGTCGTTTTTCTAATTTCTTTAATCTTGCTGATTTGTTGATATTCTTATAGGTCTTACCATTTGAAACAATGGCAAAATCCTTTAGCCCCAGGTCGATGCCGATTCCTTCGTTAGAAGGATCAGCAGTTTTGTTGTCAGGAATTTCTATAAGAGCCGAAACATAATATCTGCCCGCTTTCATGGAAACATGCCCGCTTTTTATGGTATATCCTTCTTTCGTCGTAGGAATGTATCCTTTTTCTTTGATGCGAACCCATCCAAGCGACGGGATGTTAACTCTGTGTCTCTCGCAGCGACAATCTTTCGGATTATTCTTTACGAAATACATCTTCACATCAGATCTGCCTTTCTTTTTGAACTTAGGAAAAGCACTTTCATGATCGAAGAATTTTTTAAATGCAGTTTGTCCATGATTTACCGCCTGGGTCACTGCTTTTGAGTATGCTTCCTTAATCCATAAATATTCTGGATATTGTGGAAGATATTCATGATTCAGCCAGACTCTGAATTTACTGCTGCTCATGAATTTTTCGCCATTTTGATAAAGTTCTTTGTTATGGGCCAGATAGAAATTGTAAATAAATCTACAAGTTCCTATTGTTTTATGAATCCTGACTTTCTGCTCTTCTGTCGGATGGATTTCCGTCTTGAAGCTCTTTAGCAATTTCCTCGTCCCTCTCTATTTGTTTTTTATACTTACGAAGTCCATACAATCTGCAGGAGAACACATGAAGTATGGAAACAATGTCCTGTACAAGTTCTTCCTGTGGTGATAATTCTTCATTGTTTACCACCACGATCGTTGTATTGAATTTCATACAGAATTTTTCAAACCAATCATAACCGAATCGGATAAATCTGTCTTTGTGGGTTATGATGATCGTTTTTACTTTCTGTTCCATTACTTCATCTAATAATTTATTCCACTTTTTGCGGTTGTAATTAAGACCACTTCCATACTCTTCGATACATTGGTCTACAATGATTCCTCTGGCATTACAAAACTGTCGCAAAAATGCGACCTGGTTTTGCAAATCGTCTTTTTGATTTTTTGTAGATACTCTGGCATAAATAACTGCCTGACGTTTATCATTTTCGATATTTATGCCTTTGAATTGAAGATATTGGTCATACGTATAATAACGCCTGTCGGTCGGAGTTCGATTTGCTTTTAAAATTCCTTCTCTGTCCCAACGCTGTAACGTTTTAACAGATATCCCTAACAGTTCAGCAAAATCTTTCGGCTTGTAGTTTGTGATATTTGATGTGTTCATAATATGATTCTCCTTTTACATATTTAAACACGTTATATCACATTTGACAATATATTTAGTTACTTATATTTTCCTCCTTTCCGCAAACCCGAGTTTCTGTTTACCGTCCTTCTTTCCGGTCTCACCCGGAAAGAATACACCTGCTCTGCTCATATCCGGCTTTCTTACGCCGCCTTTTTCGCGCATTTCGAGCACTGCGGCAGTCCATCCGTCTGTTCCAGTGCTACAAGTTTTACTTTACGTTTCAGCCCTTTGCAGGAAAGACTGTTATGATACCGGTTTCCGTATTTCGTATAGTAAACTTCCGCACCCGCAGCGCCATTTCCCACGCACTGTTCGCATTCCTTATATTTTTCTCCATCCTGATTCCGTTTCCACGCAAGCGCACCCGGTGAGGAAACCTGGATCGAAAGATTGATATGACTGCACGACGAATCGGTATGATACACACTGCCGTTCTCAGTCACCCACACCATCTGTTTTGCTTCGCCCTCTTCTTCATCCGCCTCCTCTTCTGTCTTTCCGCAGAACAGATGCACTTTCGCACACGCTGCAATTCCCCGGTTCCGCACCGGAACGAGGCGGTTTCCCATTTTCGGCCAGTAAATCGCTTTCAGTTCCAGCCATCCATTTTTTCACACGGCTTCCTGCCAGTGTCACCATTCCATTTTCGCGGATTTCTTTTGGAATCTTTGCTTCTGCATAAGCAATGCACGCGGCCGTTTCTGGTATTTCATACGTTTCTTTTCCCGTCTCATCCACCGCGTAGGCACAAACGGAAAGATACCGCGCGGACTCCTGCAGAGATACCGTCAGCATTCCATGCAGCCGGTAAAGATCCACGATTTTTAATAACACAAGAACCGCGATCAGAAAAACAGGAAGTGCCAGTGAAGCTTCCACCGTCAGGCTTGCCCTGTTCCATTTTCGTTTTACAAAAGGCTGCTCTCCTGATCCGGATTTATAAAAATTCCCGGAAGAGTGGATAAGTTTTTTGATAAGGTTCCAGAAATAAATGTGCCGTTCAGAAGAACACCCTTTTGTATCCCTGCCGGAGTCATCCCATTTTTCAGGCTGCTCCCTGCATCTCATATCCATAATTTCTCGTAATCTCATACTCTCGTTTCCCAATTACCGCCGTAAAACCGGCTTCCAGTTCATCGACACAGCAATCCAGTCGGAAACCCGGCTGCTGCTGTTCTGTCCGCATATTGTATTCCACCAGATCCATCGCTCCAAACGTTACCGCTTTTCCCGATTTCTGCATCAAAAGCAGCCGCAGATAATCGGAATACTCCATGCCGCCCGGTGCATTTTTTCTGCTCTGATCCCCTGTTTCCAGCAGTTTCGGAAGCTGTTCCAGAGAAAGCTGCCACGATTCTGCCGTTTTGAACAGTGCTACTTTTCCACCATCCAGCAGTTCCCGCAGATCCAGAATGCTTTCTGCAAATGCCCAGCACACGGCAAGTGCCACTTTTCACAACCGGCATCGCCGCCGGAACTCCAAATGACGCGGCAATTACCCCGCCATTGCTTCCATCTCGCCCTGCTTCTGCGCATCTTTCGCCAGATACACCAGATTTGCCGCCTCCCGCAGCGCCAGCAGACGGTTCACGGTTTCCCGCCAGATTATCCTGGTCACTGATTTTTTTCCGCAGAGCACATATTCCACCTGGCACTGCAGCCCTTCCTTCTTCTCCTTGCTGGTAAAGCACGGAAATTTCCACAGAATATATTCGGACGAAAGCATCTTATCCACAAAGCTCAGTTCTTTTCCACACTCTGCCATGCCAAACCCGCTCTGCAGCTCCCGTTTTGATGCAAGAAACGATACATCCGTTTCCCCCTGCGACAGTGCCTGCCCTTCCGGGAGGACCAGTCCTAAAATTCCCATTTTCATTACTTTTTGAATGACCTCAATCGGATTCACAAAATCTTCCGGTACCGGCTGCTTCTGATCCGGTTCCGAAGGCGTGCCGTTTCCAGATTCTCCTTCACCTTTTGTTTTTTCTGTTCCCTCTTCTGGCTGTTTGGATTCTTCATACTGTTTTAAAACCTCCTCTTCCTCGTAACCGCTCTGTCCGTCCTCCTGACGTTTCACGGTTTCCTGTTCTCCTCTTAATTTCTGGGAAAGCTGCTGTATTCCATAAGTTCCAAGGCTGGCTTTCATTGCCTCACAGATCTGACGGGAGAAAGCACTTCCCTCCTCGTCTGTCGCAAGACGATAGCCGCCGAGATAAACTTCTGTAACCTGTCCGCCAGATAAACTGCCTGATAGAATTCCCATCCCCGATGCAGTGGGGGACAGAACTTCTCCCGCAGTTTCTGCGACTTTTCTGCTCATGGTTTCAGGTTTCCAGACACCGCTCTTATCCCCGCCGTTATAAAAAAAATCAGCTCGTACTGTCCCAGCAGTGTTCTGTCATACCCGGCAAACAGAGAATACAGTCCCTGTTCCATTGCGCAGGCCGTCATCACCCGTGCATGGGCATTTCGCACCGACGCAATTGTCCCGGAAATCAGGGAAAGCATCAGTATCAGAACGAGACACAAATATGCTGTTATGCTTCCGGCTGCCCATCTTTTCTGTCTTTCTGTTTCCCTCATGGGATACAGCTCCTTCCACTTTACTTTTACTTTTTCGAACTTTAGATGCCGTGGATCGGATAAAGGATATACCGAGACACAGATATGCAAATGACATATAGGTCCGTACCGGCTTCTAAATTTTTCTTTGGAGTTCCGTATTGGACATTTTCCCGTTTATACGGTGTTGCTCTGGTTTGTGACCTTCTCCATCAGACTGTTGACCAGACTCACAAGCTGCTTTTTAAAGATTAGTACGAGTCCGATCAGCACAACGAGAATCAGAATCACTTCCACAACACCCACCGCATCTTCCTCTTTCCAGAACTCCGATATCAGCTTCATAATTCCCACCTCCCTCTCTTTACCAGCTGTTGTGGGGATAAAAACATCCCCTATGCATAAAAGGACAAAAATTGCCGGAACCGTGAGTATGACCAATACAACCGCAAGCATCATGCCCATCGGAAGAAGAAGCTTTGTCGATGCCTTTTCTCCTGTTGTTTTCGCCTGCCTTCTTCTCTCCTCAAAGGCCTCCTGCGATTCCTGTTTCAATAATTCCAGCAGTCCTTTACTGCCTTTTTTCAGGTTCTGCGTCAGCAGAACAGCAAGGGAACGATACGCTCCGGTTCCCATACGCATTCCCATGCGCTGGTACGCTTCCTGCTCGGAAACACCGTTTTCCATCTCCTGGCAGGTAAATACAATCTCTTCATAGGCAAAACGTTTCTGCCCGCCAAGCGCCAGATTTTTCCGGTAATCCACTGCAATCCGCTCGAGTACTTTCCGCATCCCAAGCCCGGCACCCAGAAGAAGAACCATTTTGCTGACAATCTCGGGATAATCCCGCAGCATTTGTTCTTCTCTTTTCTGCCTTGCTTTTTCTTCTTCCCTTCCTTTTGCCGCCCAGCAGACTGCTCCTGCCGCCGCGGCAAGTGCCATCAGCTCCAGACCTGTCAGATCCGGCACTTTTGACCATGTTACAGTTTCTCCGTTCAGTGTCTCCGGCAGATAATAGGCTGTTTCTTCGGGAGTGCTCGTTTTCTTTTTCCACTGCTTTTTTCAGTGCCCTAAGAACGCATCCCGCCCTTTTATCTCCGGTGGATAGACCTGAACCTTCCGTATATATTCTGTTGTTTCCCCCTGAAGTTCCAGTTCCGCTTTCAGCGTAACCTCCACTCCTTCTTCGGGAATCTCGTCTGACAGCAAACCCCGGCTGTCAATCAACAACGGCCTGTCTGTTTCCCAGCTAAGCGCCACCGGGCTTCCCGGTATTTCCGTAACCAGATCCATGTTTCTGTTTACCGTATGAAAAGACAGATTCTCACCTAAGATGATTTCATCCAGCGCCTCTATCGCCGCACTGAACGCCTCTTCTATCTCTTCTGCGCTGTAAGCTCTTGCAGGTACAGACAGTGTAATTCTTTCCGGTTTTCTGATTTCCAACAGAAACCTCAAGTTTTTCCCTCTGTCGGTTGGCTGCCTAAGGCACCCCGTTCCAGTTGAAGTTCCGCTTTTTCATCTCCTGAAACTTTTCGCACTCCGATCGGAAGGCAGAGTGCAGTGCCCGCTATAAACCCTGTCGCTGCAAGGCAGAAAATCCGTCTCACCAATTTGTGATCTTCCGCCTTTTTTCTCATCCGGAAATACCAGATGAACAGCCCCTGCCCATGCGGTCAGACAAATCCACAACATTTGATTCCTCCCCTTTTTTGCGGACGAATCGTTATGATTCGCAGTCTTACTTTTTAAACTTCAATTGCTTCTTAAAATTCAATGTCCAGAACTTCTTTCCAAGCACCCATGCCGCCAGATACACGGCAAGGCATCCGCTCATGAAGAAAACCCCGATTACATTCCCATACATCACACTTAAGAATTCCGGAAAGGAAAGCTGTACATATCCCAGAATTCCGAACGGCACAACACTCATAATATTCTGCTCGAACCGCCGGGAAGAAACGCCCGCACGGATTTCCCGCATCGTGTCAATTCTCGTACAGAAATATCCCACGTATTCTGAAAGATCTCGCAGACATTTCCTCCTGTCCGCTTCGCAATCACCAGTACACTTGCAAACGTCGCAATATCGTCAATGCGGCTTCGCACCGCAAGATCCTGAAACAGTTGTTCCACCGGCACGGAAATCATCATTTTATGACGCATCCGGCGCAGTTCCTGTACCAGAATGTTTTCTTTTCCCAGCGACTGTTCCAGCTGTCCTGCCGCCTCCAGCACTGCATTTTCCATGGAATAGCCGGAACGCAGTGCCGTGTGCATCCACGCAATCAGATCCCGGAAGCTGTCGTACAGCTCCTCTTTCCGTCTCTGAATCCGGTTTTTCCGATACGTGTGAAAACATACGATTCCAACCGGAACCACAGCAATGCATGCCCACCACGCCCGGTAACAGAGCAGGTTCACAGCGGCGGCAATCCCAAGACTGATTCCCGCTATTTCGAGATATTCCCGACCGGTAAATTCCCAGGTCTGATAGTCGATCCCCTTCGTCTCCTTCTCCTCTGCCATGCCCGTCTTTGCCTGGCTTCCCTCACGTATTCTCATCCTGTTTTCCCCTCCAGTTTTTCTCTGTGTACCAGTTCGCCTGTCTTTTGCAGGCCTCTCCCATATTCTCTTCGAAACAAAGAAACCGTTTTGATTTCGTCCTCCTCCATCCCTGTGATCTCTGCGATCTCCTCCACCCGACGGCTTCCATCCTCTCCGCGTCCTAAATGCACGAGAATTTCGATTCCCGATGCAATCTGGCGGCGGATTGCTTCCAACGGGAGCTGCACTCCCATCAGCACCATCGTTTCCAGACGGGAGATCATATCTTTCACGCTGTTTGCATGTGCCGTGCTCAAAGATCCCGCATGCCCGGTATTGAGTGCGGATAATAATTCAAACGTTTCCGCTCCGCGCACTTCACCGATAATTACGCGGTTCGGCCGCATACGCAAAGCTGCGCGGATCAGATCGCGGATCGTAATTTCTGTTCCTGATTCCAGATTTGCCTCTTTTGCTTCCAGCCGCACCAGATTCTCCACACCCTGGATCTGCAGCTCTGCATTGTCTTCGATGGTTATGATGCGCTCGCCCTTTGGAATGTAGGCGGAAAGCACATTCAGAAATGTCGTTTTGCCAGATCCGGTCGCCCCGCCGATCATCATACTGTAGCGGGTCCGGACGAGAGCCTGCAGAAACTCTGCCGCCTCTTTTGTAATACTCCCGATGGAGACCAGAAATTCCATCGTCACCGCCTGCTCCGGAAAGCGGCGGATGGTCAGAATCGGTCCGTTTAATGCGACCGGTTTCATGACAACGTTGACGCGGTCTCCATTTTCCAGCCGTGCATCCACAATCGGATTCTGTTCATTCACCACGCGGTTGCACCGGCCTACAATCTGCTGAATCACATCCTCCAGCTTTTCTGCGGAGGTAAAGCTTTTGCCGTATCTCTCGATTCTGCCGTTCCGTTCCACGAAGATATGCTGATAACCGTTTACCATAATTTCGGTAATTCCCGCATCTTCCAGCAGCTCCTGCAGGACATCGAGCCTCCGCACACTGTAGAACAGCTGTCTGCGCAGCTCCGCCTTCTGTGCCACCGGAAGATACCGTGTTTCTTCTTCCCCTAAAATCAGACCGTCAATCTCTTCGAGAACCTCTCCGTCATCCGGTTCGGATGCGATATCGATCCGCTCCATCAGTTTTCTCCGCAGAATTTCCGGCATTGTCATGTTTCTTCTCCTCTTCTGCCGTCCCGCAGAATCTGACGCACATAGTCGCCCAGCTCGCTCCAGACAAGCTCCTCAAAGTAGGCTTTTCCCGTCCGGTTTGCCGTGTGGAACGGAACGTGGATTTTCCGCATCTTGTCCAACACCGACTGGCAGTCCCACCGGCGCAGCAAATTTTCAAACTGCTCCATTTTGGCCGCAGAAATCACATCATTCCTTATCGGAACGTAAATTTCATTGCAAAAATCCAGAATCTGATACAGATCCGCCACGCCATCCCCGAGGTCGAGAATCAGCACTTCATAGCTGCTGTTCTTCTCAATCTCCTGAAACAGCCATTTCCATTCTTCATATTTTGCAGTCTGAATGTCCATCGGCGATGCGGCGGGCGGCAGATAATCCAGGTTCTGCATCGACTGGACCATTCCGCCCAGTTTGTAGATGATGCCCTGATTTTCCTGTCTCGCATAATACAGAATATCGCTCATTCCCCTGTCGTAGCTGCATTCCAGCAGCCGTTCAAATCCGGAATAGCTTTCCATATTGAGATACAGCACTGCCCGCTCCTTCGCCAGAATCTGCCCCATCGTCAGGGCAAACGAGGTCTTCTGCGTCCGTCCGACCGGCGAATAAATGCCGATGATGCGCATTTCCTTTTTCGGCAGCAGTGCAGGCGATGTATCGACACCATTTTCTACGCCGTAGCACGCCATGACCTCGCGGATCACCTTTTCCGACGACTGGTATTTGTAGACCGCCGGATACTGATCCAGCACCGGACTGTGTACGCCCTCAGACAGAATGATAATCTGACGGATCGGATACCGGCGGATCTCTTCTTTCATCGCTTTATCCGAAATCGAAGATCTCTGTTTCGTTATTCTTTGCGAACTCCAGGAACATCTCCGCACTGGAAAACGCATGCACTTCGAACGGAATATTTCTCTTCTGGTTCAGATATTCCATAAAATTGCGTGCATATTCCATTTCCGTGTCACAGACTGCAAAAACACTCTTTTTCTTTGCAGTATTCAATAAAATCCCCCAATCCAGAGCAGCACTCCCATCAGCACGGGAACGGAAAAATGGATGCACTCCATGCCCCACTTCCCATCGTAATAGGGAACCGGCTCTGTTTTTTCTGGTATTTTCTTTTGGTAAAATAAGTTTGGAAATAATTGAAAAATTTTGGTAAGACGCTGCGGTAAATTTCCGCAGACGAGAATAATTCCGATAGATAAGACCGCTCCAGACAGGAACGACACAATCATACATTTCAGGATCGCTGGCACACCGAGAAAGCCTCCAACAGCGGATAGGAGTTTGATATCTCCCGCGCCCAGCATATGAAAATAGAACAGAATGTAAAGTGCGAGTATCGGGAAAAGCATCCCAAAAGAAAAATACCCGCTCCCGCGGCGCCATAGCGGATGAGCTGTGTAACCAGCCCGGCGATCCATGCGGTGATAATCCATTCATTTGCAATTCTGCGTGTTCTTAAATCCATCCATACCGCCCCTGTCGCAACTGTCAGTACCAGACAGTGCTGCAAAGACATCTTGTCTCTCACCTCCCGTTTCGTTTGGGTCAACTTGATTGTGAGGTCATTATAGTTGCCTCTTTTCGATTTGTCCAGCGGTTTTCGGCAACTTTTTCCGGTTTGTGAATTGCCTCCAAAAACGGGATGAAAATTTCTCACACCAAAAAGAAAAATCGTGTGAAAGGTTTTCCGTTTTTCGCGGATTCGTAGAATCGTATCGCAATTTCGCCGCTGCTTTTGGCTATTATTTATGATCCTTTTTGAAAGAAATTTTCCAGCCGCATCACAGCAAAAAGAAACAGACCAGAACTTTTTTCTTCGTTCTGGTCTGCTTCCATACAGTTTTTTCTGTTTTTACTGAATAAAATCCGCATACTCCGCTCTGCTGACCTTCTTCAGATCCTCCGGCGCCATGCACAGCGTGGTTCCGATTCTTCCCCCGCTCACGTAAACTTTATCAAATTGTGCCGCACATTCCTGAATCACGGTCGGATACTGTTTTTTCATTCCGATCGGGCTGCATCCGCCGCGGACGTATCCGCTGACTGCAGTGATATCTTTGACATGGATCATCTCGATGGATTTCTCCCCCACCGCTTTCGCCGCTTTTTTCAGATCCACTTCCTCTGCGATCGGAAGCACCAGCACATAATACTGCTTGCTTTTTCCCTGTGCCACAAGCGTTTTAAACGACTGCTCGACCGGCGCGCCGGTTTTCTCTGCTGTGTGAAGCCCGTCGATAAATTCATCGCATTCATATTGAAGAACTTCGTATTTGATTTTCTGGCGGTCCAGAATCCGCATTGCATTTGTTTTGATTTCTTTTTCTTTTGCCATTATTTTCTCTCCGGTGCTCCCTGCAGTGCATACAGTTCTTTTTTCGAGCTGTTTGATTTCTTTTTTTCCATCTCAATATTTTTCTGTTTCAGCCGTACGACAGCATCCCCGGCTCTTCCGGTTTTACAGAAAGTAAACGTGCAATGCCGAGGGTATGATGTGTTTTAAGCAGTAATCCGCATACGCTTTTTTACACCGGAAAGCATGGTCACGCGGACGCCGCCTTTGTATTTCTGGGCACTTAAGATTTTGATCAGACGGATTTCCCCTGTTTTTGCAACGTGGGTTCCGCAGCACGCACAGCTGTCGCAGCCTTCGATCGTCACAATCCGCACCTGGCCCTCAATCTCTTTTTTGGCTCCGGTAATCCATGGTTTCCAGCTCTTCCTTTGACGGATAACTGATCGTAACCGGAACATTTCGAAGCACGGCTTCGTTTGCCTCCTGCTCCACATCGTAGAGCTGCTCCTCGGTCAGAACGCCGTCAAAATCAACGGTAATGACATCACTTCCCATATGGAATCCAACGTTGTTGAAACCGTAAATCCGATGCACGATACCTGACACGATATGCTCTCCGCAGTGATTCTGCATATTGGAAAACGTTTTTCAAAGTCAAGTTTTCCAACTACCGTTTTGCCCGGCTCGAGCGGTGCTTCCACGGTATGCCAGATTTCGCCGTCGATTTCCTGTACATCCGTTACAAAAATTCCATCCAGTGTTCCCTCATCTGATGGCTGGCCGCCGCCCTCCGGGAAAAATGCGGTCTGATCCAGCAGCACGCGGTACATGCCGCCCTCGCAGACGCTCCGTTCTACGGTTGCCTCAAATTCACCCAGGTACGCATCCTGATCAAATAATCTTGTTGTGCTCATAATTTTTCCTCTTTTCCGTCTATTCGTTTACAATGTCAATCTGGCACATTTTCATAGCTTCCAATGCATTTTTATGACTCTGCGGCGTTACGCCCGCGCACGCGGATGCATCGACCGAAATCGGCACTTCCGGATAAAATGCTTTCAGCAGCATGGCATTGGAAATCACGCAGATGTCGGTGCAGAGTCCCACGAGTTCAATGGATTCCGGCACGCCGCCTGCCAGTTTTTCGATCTCCTCCGGCAGATTTTTTGCACCGAAGGTGATTTTATTCATCACCACGGCCTGTTTTTTCTCCGCCATTTTCTGAATTGTATCCTGCAGTGCATGACCCTTCGTTCCTTCGATACAATGCTCTACCGGAAGTTTTCTGCCCTCGGACGTTTCCAGATAATCCGCAAAATGGGTATCTCTGGTGCAGATAACAGCTCCGTCAAACGAATCCATCACCTCTGCAACGCGGTCAACAATCCCGACCGCCTCTTTCGTGCCGAGACTTCCGTCGATAAAATCATTCTGCATATCTACTACAATTAATACTTTCATCTTTGTTCTCCCTTCTGGGACATTTTTTATAAATGCTGCATCCAGCTCAGTGCCAGTGAAATCCAGCTCTGGCACTCTTCGCGTACTGCGTTCTGGTATTCATAGCTCTGTGTCTCCTCGCTTGCAAGGCCAAGGCCGTGGCCGCCGACCGGATAAATATGCATTTCTACCGGAATCTCCAGTGCATGCAGTGCAGTAAAGAACAGAATGGAGTTTTCTACCGGCACGCAGTCGTCCGGCGCGGTATGCCACAGGAAGGTCTTCGGCGTATCGAGGCTGACCTGATTCTCGAGAGACATCTCGTCTACCAGCTCATCGTACCGGTCTCCCAGCAGATTGGTGAAGGATCCGCGGTGCGCTTTCGGACCGGATGTGATAACCGGGTAGGATAACAGCAGACCGTTCGGACGAAGCTGCTCTGCGTCTACGCCAAGTTCTTCTGCAAGGAATGTTTTCTTTTTCCAGAACACACCGTACGATGCTGCCAGATGGCCGCCTGCGGAAAATCCCGCTACTACTACTTTGTTCGGATCAATGTGATATTCTGCCGCATGCTCCCGCAGATGTGCAACGGTCCAGGCAAGCTGGCGGAGTGCCGTCGGATAGTGAGCTGCCGGAGCAACACTGTAATGCAGAACAACAGCGTGGTAACCGGCTCCGACAAACTTCAGCGCAATCGGCTCTGCCTCACGCTCGGACACCCATTCATAACCGCCGCCCGGGCAGATCACGATGACCGGACGCACGCGTTCCGGAGCAATCTCACGCGAGTTGTCCAGAAAATATGTATACAATTTTCCGGTTTCTTCTGTATCTTTTACTTTGACATCTAATACCTGATAATTCATAAGTTCTTCCTTTCCCCCAATTTTTCCGGGCACGGGCACGGCCACAGCCGCCAGTTTTTACTCTGTTGTCATTATACCGTATCAGCGCAAAATATCAAGCGTATCACGCCAGTCACTTTTTTCTTTTCAAATTCACTTCCTCATAGTATAATAATTTAAATTTGCATGTTTTGAGCGGCAAATAACACACCAAGGATGGATATTGCAATTATGGATTCCAATCTTATTGTCCTTACCGATCAGGACGGAAATTCTGTCCGTTTGAGCTTCTGGATATCGTAGAATACAAGGAGGATGAGTACGCAGTTCTCTATCCGGCCGACGGCGGCGATGACGAACCGGTACACATTCTGCGCATCATTTCCGAGAATCTCGATGTCAACGAAGCCGAGTTCGAAGGCCTCGATGACGATGAACTGATCGACACCATTTATCAGATCTTCCGCAGAGCGCAACGATCTGGACGACTGA
>ENA-OQEL01000394-OQEL01000394.1-human-gut-metagenome-genome-assembly--contig:-NODE-394-length-16002-cov-3.698331_pt1 | contig 16002 bp, 13 predicted proteins | sample MGYA00242796_ERZ504637 | MGnify/ENA primary metagenome ERZ504637 (study PRJEB26092, sample SAMD00036306) | human gut metagenome | host: Homo sapiens | study: EMG produced TPA metagenomics assembly of... | reverse complement strand
GCCGCCTTCCACGCCGTGTTCCGTTCCTACAGTTGTCTCGTCCCCCACGTTTCCACAGTTCGTCCGCAGACAAACTCGCTGCGGATCACCGGCTCACGCCAGCTTGCTGATCCCATCAGATCAGTTGGATGCTAGATCTGCGCGTCGGCGTCCACGCTCATCACATACACGTTGCGTCGCAGCTGCTTGGATTGCGCGCGCGTAATGTCACCCGCCTCGTACATGTCTTGGATCACACCCAGCTCGATACCGTAACTTTCGCGCTTCACCTCTTCCGCCTGCGCCTGCGCCTCCGCGCTCGTGCCCACATTCGGGCGCGACCTCAGCGTAGCCTCGCCTCGTCGGTAATCCAACAGCAGTGCCGAGCAATGTTCCGTATTGTACGTGTCGCGGCCCATCTCCTCATACAGGCGGTCGATCACATGTTCGATGGCATCCACCTGCACCGCGCGGGTGTGCGCGAACAGCTCGTCGTCGCTGAACAGCGGGGTAGTGCGGCGAATGCGGCTGTTCACACGCTTCACCACCGTGCCCAAACGCCTCTGCAACGCCCTGAAGCGGCCTTTGACTCGCCAGATGGTGCGTCCGGAATTATGTTCCGTTTCGATATGGCGCAGAGAGCTCATGATCTGGTCGAGCAGGCGCTCGCATGCTTCGATTTCCAGATCGTGCGCTGCCTTGTCGTCGTTCGGCGTCGCCTTGACTTTCGCCAGTCGCGCCTTGACGTATTCCTTCTCCCAGTTGAGCGCGTCGATCTGCAGTTGCATATACCCTTGCGGATCGATTTCTCCGATGCGCTGCTTCAGTCGTGTGATACGTTTCGTATACGAGTCGATGATCATCAGCACCGCACGACGATTGTCGGGTGTGACTCGTCCCGTCAGTTCCTCCACGGTCCGTCGCAGCACTTCGATGGTGATTTCGGTCATTTCCACGGAAGTGTCTTTATTGCGATTCGGCGCCAGCAGCGGCAGCAGGAAGTTGGCGAGCAGCAAGGTTACGACGATCACGCCACCTGCGATGAAGATCAGTTCGTCACGCATGGGGAACCACGCGCCTCCCGTAATGGTGTACGGGATCGTGAACATCAACGACAGGGTGATGGTGCCTTTCGGCCCACCGAACGTCATGACCGCGGCCGAACGCCAACGTTGCGCCGTCATCTTGCGTCGCTTTCCGGTGACGGTATCTCGTGCGAGACGTAGCATCAATGAAATCCACAGGAATCGCATGACGATCACCACTGCGGAAACCGCAAGAATCGCAACCAGTAGCAGCCAATTGCTGACTTGCGGATCGTCCCAGCTTGCGCTCATCGCATTCGGCAGCAGCATGCCAAGCAGAATGAACACCGTGCCGTTGAGCGTGAACGAGAATACCCCCCATACGCTCGACGAAACAATGTTGGTGCGAGCCACATTCGGGCCGATGCCGGTGCGGTCGAAACGGATGATCAAACCGGCCGTCACCACCGAAAGAATGCCGGAAACATGCACCGCTTCCGCACCCAAATACAGAATGAACGGCAGGAACAATTCCATCAAAATACGGCTTGTGGTCGTCTCCCAGCCGAAAGATCGCAACGATTCAAATAACAGGTCGGCGACCATGCCTACTGCCAAGCCGAAAATGGCGCCGCCGAAGAATGAGAACACGAACTGTGCGGCCGAATCGCCCACTGTAAACACGCCACTGACGGCCGCCGCGATCGCGAACTGGAAGCCGACGATGCCGGACGCGTCGTTGAATAGCGATCGCCTTAAGCACGCTGGTTTGACGTTGCGTAAGCGCGGCTTCCTTGCCGAGCGACGATACGGCGACCGCGTCGGTCGGTCCAAGTGCGGCGCCGAGCGCCAGTGCCGCGGCAAGGGGAATTGCGGGCCATACGGCATGCAGTGCGAAACCAACGGCCACCATGGTTGCGATCGCTAGTCCAATTGCCAATGAAAGCGACAATTTAACGGATTTCAGCAGCTCGCTTTTATCGATCTCATGCGCTTCCAAATACAGCAGCGGCGCGATGAACAGCACCATGAACAGTTCCGGATCGAGCGTGACGTTCGGGAAAAACGGCAATTGCGACGCCAGCGCACCCAACGCGATCTGCACGAGCGGTGTGGAAACCTTGGGAATGAAACGGCTGAGGAATGAAGATAGTACGACGGCGGCGATAATACATACAATCAACTCGAATGCCGCCAACGTGCCTCCTTTTTGCGCGTTTTCTTCAATCTCTTCCAGCCTACCAAGAGGTATTTATGGGCGTGTTTCGTCTTTCGCTTCACGCGAGCGGAACCGTATAGTGGCGGGTATGCAGTGGAGTGACGACATGGAGCTGGCGATTGAATTGGCCCGCGAGGCCGCCGCGGAAGGCGAGGTACCGGTCGGTGCCGTCGTGCTTGACGCTGGGGGAGCGGTGATCGGCAGTGGCCGTAATCTGCGCGAGGCGCACGCCGATCCGTTGGCGCACGCCGAGGTCAAGGCCATGACGCAGGCCGCTCGGTCGCTTGGTACGTGGAATCTTGCCGATTGCACGTTGATTGTTACCTTGGAGCCGTGCCCGATGTGCGCCGGCGCGTGCCTGCAAACGCATGTCGGACGAATCGTGTTCGGCGCGTGGGATGCCAAGTTGGGTGCATGCGGTTCGATTTGGGACATTCCTCGCGACCCGCATGTCGGTCATGTTCCGGAAGTTATCGGCGGCGTTCGTGAATCGGAATGCGCACGATTGATGACTGATTTTTTCGCTGGAAAACGATAATTGCGATTTTGCAGTCGCAAAAACGTAGGAAATATTGAAATGCCAAGTAAATCTTGGTAAAGATGATTGCGATTTCAACGGTAATGTTTACGTAATAATATTTCTTGCGATTCTATGGTCGCAAGAAATACTTTCCGACAGAAAGAAACACGCTCGGCGACGTCAACAAATGAAGCTTGTCATACCATCGAAGGTGACAATACAAGGCAATCGCAATATGTAAAGGATGCTGCAATGACGCTCATTCAGACCTTCCATGGCAACGCTACCAACGGTACCGAACTCACTGCGGTCTACGCCGAACAGCCAGCCGCAAACGTGGCGTTCGCACTCGTATTCCCCGGCAATGATCTGCCGCGACTCGTGCATTGGGGTCGCCCGCTCGCAGCCCCGGCAACCGTGATCGACATGTTCGACGCGCAAATGCCACAGCGTGTTTCTGGCGCACTCGACTACACCTCATGGCCGAGCGTGCTGCCCACGCAATCCGAATCCTGGATCGGCGCAACCCGCTTTGATGTGCGTCGCGACGGCGTGGAACTGTTCTGCAAGTTCGCAGTCAGCAACATCACCGCCGAAACCGTGGCGGCTGGCAACACCTACGTCATGGGCGAAAAAGACGGATACCCGAACTGGAGCGTGGCCGACGAACCCAAGCAGACCCCAACCGTCACCGTCACCGCCGAAGACGAGGAACAGCATGTGAAACTCATCTGGACCTGCGAACTCGACGAAACCGGCCTCATCCGCCAGAACGCCGAAGTCGTGAACACCGGCGAAGGCCAGCTCGAAGTCGGCAAGATCGAACTCGCATTCACCGTGCCGGCCGACGCCAACGAAATCCTCACCACCACCGGCCACCATCTGCGCGAACGCTCCCCGCAGCGCCAGGACTTCACCCTCGGCCGCTTCGCCAAAGCATCCATGGCCGGACGCCCAGACTTCGATGCCACCCTGCTGCTCAGCGTCGGCGAAAAAAGGCTTCGGCTTCACGCACGGCAACGTCTACTCCGCACACGTAGCATGGAGCGGTAACAGCGTGCTCTCCGCGGAACGCCTGCCATACACCAGCGGCGTGATCGGCGGCGGCGAAGTACTGTTCGGCGGCGAAATCAGCCTCGCCAATGGAGAGTCCTACACCACCCCATGGCTCATCGGCTCCTACGGCGAAGGCCTCAACGAAGTCGCAGCCCGCTTCCACAGCTACATTCGCCGAGTGCACCGCGACTGGCTTGCTGAACACAACATCGCGCCCAAGCCGCGCCCGGTCATTCTCAACACATGGGAAGCCGTCTACTTCAACCACGATTATGACACCCTCACCGCACTCGCCGACAAGGCCGTGGAAAGTGGTGTGGAACGCTTCGTCGTGGACGATGGCTGGTTCGGCTCCCGCCGCGACGACACCTCCGGCCTCGGAGATTGGCAGATTTCGCAGGACGTGTGGCCCGACGGCGACAAGTCGCTCAAGGCGCTTGCCGATTACGTGCACGGCAAGGGACTCGAATTCGGTCTGTGGTTCGAACCGGAAATGGTCAACCCTGATTCCGACCTGTTCCGCGCACACCCCGACTGGGTGTTGAAGCCCACCGAAGGCCGTCTGCCCATGCAAGGACGTACCCAGCAGGTCGTGGACCTGACCAATCCGGACGCCTACGACTACATTTACGGCGCAATGGACAAGCTCGTCGGCGAACTCGGCATCGACTACATCAAGTGGGATCACAACAAACTCGTCACCGAAGCTGTCTCCCCACGCACCGGACGCCCGGCAGTGCACCAGCAGACGCTCGCCGTATATCGCATTTTCACTGATCTGAAGGCCGCGCATCCAGGACTTGAAATCGAAAGCTGCTCTTCCGGCGGTGGCCGCGTGGACCTCGGCATCCTCGAAGTGGCCGACCGCATTTGGGGATCCGACTGCGTCGACCCGGTGGAACGCGCCGACATCCAGCGCTACACCTCGTTGCTCGTGCCGCCGGAAATGATCGGCGAACATGTGGGCGCATCCCCGGCGCACTCCACGCACCGCGCCACCACGCAGGAACTGCGTATGGCCATGGCCTTCTTCGGACACATGGGCATCGAATGGAACCTGCTCAAGGAACCGCAGGAAGATATCGACAAGCTCGCCGAATGGGTCGCCGAATTCAAGAAGCATCGCGAATGGTTCGCCGTAGACGCAGTCGTGCATTCCGACGCAGCCGATCCGGCAGTGCGCTTGGACGGTGTGGTCATGCCTAACCAAGCGGCCGCCATCTACCGTTTCACCCAGCTCACCACCTCGCAGACCTACCCGGCCGCGCCGGTACGCCTGCCCGGCCTCGACCCTGACAAGGTGTATGAGGTGTCGCCGCTTGACGTGAGCCTCGACCTCGCCAAGCAAGACATCGCCAACGGACAGAGCCCGCTCGGCTGGTGGAAGGCCGAAGGCGTGAGGATGACCGGACGCGCGCTCGCCACGTACGGCATCCGCCCGCCGGCACTGCACCCGGCGCAAGCAGTCCTTTTCAAGGCCGTGCTTGCGCCCGTCGAGAGCGCCGAATAGCGCGCTCTCTCCCCTCACCTACGGGAAGCCCACTGGGCTTCCCGCTTAACGGTTCGGCAAGCAGTCCTTTTCAAGGCCGTGCTTGCGCCCGTCGAGAGCGCCGAATAAGCCGTAATCGCATAACAAAATCCTCCCTGAACAAAAGGGAGGATTTTTTGTATTGCAAGACAATCAATCGCAATCAATCGCAATCAATCAGCCAACATATTGCCGAATTGCCTGTGATGCGGCCGCCTTGGCCCACAAAGCCCAATCGTGGTCGGGAATTTCAAAATCCACTGGCGCGGCCTGGCTATGCCGATACATGTTGATGCCGTTACGCAAGTCGTCAATGCCGAATTTCGCGATGAACGACGATTCTCCAGCGATCATGATTTTGTCTGGCATGGCAAGATTGGCGATGGTCGCCACCAGGGTGCCGAGACGGAAGCAGATGCGGTTCACCAGATTCGTCGCCTGCGGTTTGTTCGCGCGTGCGTCACGTGCGAAATCGTCGAATGATGCGGGATGTCCGATAATCTGCGAATATTCAGCCGCGATCGAGTTGTCGGACAGGCATTGCGCGCATCCCTTATGTCCGGAAACACAACGCGGCCCATCCGGATCGACCAGAATATGCCCGACCAAACCGTAACTTTTATCCGGACAGTTCACCAGCTCGCCGTTGAACGTCAACGAATAGCCAACGCCCGCGCCGAACGTCAGCACCGCGAAGCTATCCAATCCAACGCCCGGTCCAAACAGGCAAGCATCAACGACCAACGAATCGATATCGTTGTAAATTTCCGTCGGCAATCCAGTAGCCTCGCGAACCATAGCGGAGAGCTCCACGGGCTGAGACCAGTGCATGAACGGTGCGAACGTCACTACGGCATTGTCGACAATATGCCCGCCAAGCGAGATTCCCACAGCGCACGGTTTCGGCCAGCCCGCCATCTCCGCCTCGTCGGAACAGTCGATCGTCAGTTGTTTGATCAGCGCGACCACGGCTTGCGGCGACGTGTCTTCGATTTCCAAATCGTGGCATCCGGTGATAATCTGCCCGATTGCGTTGACCGCAACCGCCGAAATATGCGTCGCATTGATTTTCATACCGACGAAAGATCGCGCGTTCTCGATTATTCGCAATCCCGTTTGCGGGCGGCCGCGACGTTCCGCATTTTCTTTCTGCACGAAACCTTTCGGCAGTTTACCGGCCTTGCCGGACAGCATCGGCGTCTCCTCAATCACGCCCGCATAAATCAGATCGCTGGTAATACGGGAAACAGCACCCTGCGAAAGTCCTAAAATCTGCGCCAAAGTAATACGCGAAATCGGACCGTATTTCATGACGCAAGCCGCGACTTTATGGGTATATTCCGAGCCTTCAAACCACTGTGGCAGAGGTGAAACCGCCATCTGAACCATCCTTCGTACTCCCGTTCGCGCACATCGTGCATCAAATTACTTTCTCAGAGTAACAAAATCTCGTCGTTTTTGTTTTCCGCCCCGCACAGGCGCGCTGAGCTGGGAATGAAAACTGTCTCCTTCTACAATTTCCAGTAACGGTGATGCGGTAAGGAAGCTGCGTCACCGTAATGGAGAAAAGATACAAAGGAGTCGAGAATGAAACCTGATTCCACCACTAGTGTAGGTAAACTCAGAAGGATTGTATACCGCGCTCTCACGGCCACATGCGCAATCGCGTTGACGGCCGGCCTTGCAGGTTGCGGCAACAGCACCGCTGGAACCGTCACTTTGGATTTCTTCCAATTCAAAGCCGAAGCGGCGGACTGGTTCACCGCAAAAGCAAAGGAATTCGAGAAAATCCATCCCAACATCAAAGTCAACGTCAACAATTCGTCCGACGCAACCACCGATCTGCGTACGCGACTCGTGAAAAATCGTGAACCCGACGTCATCACTATCAATGGAGACATTAATTTCGGTATGCTCGCCGAAGCAGGTGTCTTCCACGATTTCACCGACGACGCCATCGTCGACGAACTCAATCCAGGCATGGTGAACATCGCCAAGAGCCTTGTACAAACCAACGACAAATCCAAGAAGCGCCTGTACGGCCTGCCGTATGCGGGCAACGCATCCGGCTACATCATCAACGCCGACGTGTGGGAGCAGGCGGGTGAGGATCCCGACAATCCGCCGCAGACATGGAGCGAATTCATCGACCTGCTGCAACGCTTCAAGAGCAAGGGTGTTGTACCGATCGAAGCGAGCACCGCCGATTCGTGGACACTTCAGGCGCCGTTGGCGTCACTCAATTCCACGCTGGTGCCGGAATCCGATTATCTTTCCCTCAAAGACGGATCGAAGAAATTCTCCGACCTGTGGGGCACTGTCAGCGATCAGCTGGTCGAGATCTACCAGAATTATACGCAGAAGAATCCGGCAGTCACCTACCAGCAGGCCACGCAGGATCTGGCCGCAGGCAAAGCCGCGATTCTGCCACTCGGCACCTACGCGATTCCGCAGATTCGACTCATCAACAGCGATGCCAACCTGCGGTTCGCGCAAATGCCGGCAACTGATAATGCCGAAGAACAGCAGCTCACGGCAGGCGATGACGTGATTCTGACCATGGGTGCGCACACCAAGCATGAGAAGGAAGCGCGCGAATTCATCGACTTCCTGATGAACGACGAAAACATCAAGGACTACTCCAAGCGGCAGTCCGCATTTACCCCCTACAAAAACACGTATGTGGGTGACGAAGCGCTGAATGGCGTGCTCGACTTCTACCGGGCGGGCAAACTGGCCGACTTCTGCGACCATTACGTGCCAGCCAGCATCAATCTCGCAGGCTTCCTGCAGACGCTGGTTCAGTCGGGCAACACCGAAAAATTCCTGAACAGCATGCAATCCGAATACGACAAGATCGAAGCCAGAAACTTCAGGTGAGAGGAGGAACGGACATGACTACCGCACATACTGCAAATACTGCGAAGAAATCTGCAAAAACTTCCAAGAATAAGGTTTCGAAATATTCCAAGCGCAAGGTCGATCCGGCATTTTATTGGATGACCGTTCCGGCTGCGATTCTGGTGTCCATCTTCCTGTATTGGCCGTTCCTGCAGGGCGCGGCATACTCGTTCACTAATTCGCAGGGTTACGGTGATTTTAAATTCATCGGATTGAAGAATTATATTGCGATGTTCCAGGATTCTCGCGTCGGTCACGCGTACCTGTTCACTATTTTCATCGCAATTTTGATTACAATTGGCACGAATATTCTCGGCATGTTCCTGGCGGTGCTGCTGAATTCGAAAATCGCATTCAAAAATGGATTCCGTGCGATCTTCTTCATTCCGTACACCCTGTCGGTGCTGGTGATCGGCTACGTGTTCAAGTACATTTTCATGACGCCGCTGCCGGCGCTCGGCCAGGCGCTGCATATTGATTGGCTGTCGACGTCGATGATTTCCAATCCGGATTTGGCATGGTTCCCGATTGTGTTCCTGTCGATCTGGCAGGGCGTTGCCTACTCCACGCTGTTGTACTTGGCTGGCCTGCAGACCATCGACAACGAGATTTACGAGGCGGCCGCGATCGACGGCGTGAGCGCTTGGCAGAACTTCTGGCAGATCACTTTCCCGCTGATTGGCCCGTTCTTCACTATCAACATGGTGTTGAGCCTCAAGAATTCGCTCGGCGCGTTCGACCAGATCATGGCATTGACCAAGGGCGGCCCGGATTCCAAGACCGAAACCGTCTCGTATCTGATCTTCCAGAACGGCCTTGGCAATGGCGAATACTCCTACCAGATGGCGAACGCGGTCACGTTCTTCATCGTGCTGGCAATCCTGGCCTTCGTGCAGCTGAAGTTCTTCAGCGGCAAGGAAAAGGTCTGAGCAAGGGTCTGAAAGTCTGAAGGTAAAGAGGAAATATCATGACTAGCGCAACTGTTGCAAAGACTGCAGCCAAGACTACTCAATCGCAGGCAAAGCCGGAGAAAATCCGCAGGGATCATAAGGTCAACTGGTGGCTGACCGCGGTTGTGACGGTGTTGAGCCTTACCGTGCTCGTGCCGTTGTATTTCGCTGTGGTCACCGCGTTGAAGACGCCGGGCGAGGCTGGCACGTTCAGCTTGCCGACCACGTGGGAATGGCATAATTTCGCCGACGCATGGAATAAGGTGAACTATCCGAAGGCCGCACTTAACTCCGCGATCATCACCGTGTGCGCGGTGGTGTTGACGCTGCTGACGAACACGTTCGTCGCGTATGCTGTGGCACGAAATATGGATAAGCGATTCTTCCGCTTCCTGTACTACTTCTTCCTTGCAATGATGTTCGTGCCGTTCACGGTGATCATGCTTCCGATTGCGAAGGAAATGGGTTCGCTGCATCTTGATAATCAGCTTGGTTTGATTATTCTGTACACGATTCTCGGTATTGGCACCAATCTGTTTATTGCGATTGGTTTTATTCGTTCGATTCCGATTTCGCTGGAAGAGGCGGCTCGTATCGACGGTGCTTCCACTTGGCGCATTTTCTGGACGATTATTTTCCCGCTGATGGGTCCGATTAATGCCACGATTGCGATTTTGACCGCACTGTGGGCTTGGAACGACTTCCTGCTGCCGTTGATCACGCTGACTGATCAGAGCAATCAGACGATTCCGCTCGCACAGTATGTGTTCCAAAAGCCAGTTCACGTCGAACTATCCGATGGCCTTCGCGTCCTACCTGATGGCCATGGCTCCGGTCCTCATCGTTTACATCTTCGCCCAAAAGTGGGTCGTCGGTGGAGTAATGAGAGGAGCTGTGAAGTAAACAGTCCACAGAGACTGTTCATAGGCTCTCCCTGAGCGAGCCGATAGGCGAGTGAAGGCAGGGACAACGCGGCCGTAGGCCGTCCGTTCAGGAAGTAACACTTCACCGCTCTGAGCGGGACTGGCCTATCCCACTCCCCAGCGCGGGACGTTCCATTTCCCTTTCTGGAACGTCCCGCGTTTTTATTTTTGCGGATTGGTTTTTCGCGTCCGTAAGAAGCGTATTCTTTTCTTGCTTTGCACAACTCGCCGCGGGAAAGAAAGAAAAACAGGGTTGCATACCATAGGGGAGTAGGCAAAATCGATCTTCTGCATGAAGCTGACATGAGCTGAAAACGGGCAGAGTCAGTCACGAAAGATCGAACGAAAATCCAACAAACGTCAAGCAAAGGAGCTCCACGACATGACGAATTTCAATCGTTCCACCCTTCCCGACACCGTGCGTTCCAACGGCGCGACCCCGAACCCGTGGTGGGCCAACGCGGTGGTATATCAGGTGTACCCGCGTTCCTTCCAAGACACGAACGGCGACGGCATCGGCGATCTGAAGGGCATCACCAGCCGTCTTGACTATCTGGCCGATCTTGGCGTGGACGTGGTGTGGTTGAGCCCGGTCTACAAGTCGCCGCAGGACGACAACGGCTACGATATTTCCGATTATCAGGATATCGATCCGCTGTTCGGCACGTTGGAGGATATGGACGAGCTGCTTGCCGAAGCGCACAAGCGCGGTCTGAAGATCGTGATGGATTTGGTGGTCAACCACACGTCCGACGAGCATGCTTGGTTCCAGGCTTCCCGCGACAAGGACGATCCGCATGCCGACTGGTATTGGTGGCGTCCAGCCAGGCCGGGGCATGAGCCGGGCACTCCGGGTGCCGAGCCGAACCAGTGGGGTTCCTATTTCGGCGGTTCCGCTTGGGAGTACGATCCGAAGCGCGGCGAGTATTTCTTCCACCAGTATTCCAAGAAGCAGCCGGATTTGAATTGGGAGAATCCGGAAGTGCGCAAGGCCGTCTACAAGATGATGAATTGGTGGATGGATCGCGGCATTGACGGCTTCCGTATGGATGTGATCACGCAGGTTTCGAAGACTGTTGATAAGAACGGCAAGCTGCCGGGAGAAGACGGCTGCGAGATTGAGGATTATCCGGTTGGTGAGGAAGGCTATTCCAGCCCGTTCCCATGGTGCTCCGACGGTCCGCGCATCGACGAGTTCCTTGCCGAAATGCGCCGCGAAGTGTTCGAAGGCCGCGAAGGCTACATGAACGTCGGCGAAGCGCCGGGCATCACTCCGGCACGCAACGAGCATGTCACCGATCCGAAGAACGGCGAACTCGACATGCTGTTCCTCTTCGACCACGTGGGCATCGACCAGGAAGGTTCCAAGTGGAACACCGTGCCGTTCGAAGTCAAGAATCTGCGCGCCCGCCTCGCCGACCAGCAGGAGGCTGTGAAGAACGCCGGCTGGGCCAGCCTGTTCTTCTGCAACCACGATCAGCCGCGCGTCGTCTCCCGTTGGGGCAATGACACGGACCGTGAGTCGCGCGAGCTGAGCGCCAAGGCGTTCGGCATGCTGCTGCACATGCACCGCGGCACCCCTTACATTTACGAGGGCGAAGAGCTGGGCATGACCAACGCACACTTCACCACGCTCGAGCAGTATCGCGATCTGGAATCCATCAACGCCTACCGCCAGCGCGTGGAAGAAGCAAAATGCCAGTCCGCAGAATCGATGATGGCGGCGCTCGCGCTCATCGGCCGCGACAACGCACGCACGCCAATGCAGTGGGACGCCTCCAGGTATGCCGGCTTCACCGCGCCGGACGCGGCGACGGAACCGTGGATCGGCGTCAATCCGAATCATGTCGAGATCAACGCAGCCGAGGAATTCGACGATCCCGGATCCGTGTACAGCTTCTACAAGAAGCTCATCGCCATGCGCCACAACAACGCGACCATCGCGACGGGCGAATGGAATCTGGTCGCGGCAGACAGCGAGCAGGTGTATTCCTTCACCCGTACCAGCGGCGACGACACGATTCTCGTCATCGTCAATCTCACTGATAGGACGGCGCAGGTGCCTGCTGAGGTCGCGCAACTGCTTGAGGATGGCGTGGGCGAGTCGCAGGTACTGCTCAGCACCTATGATGCCGTGCATAGCGTAAAGTCGGTCGCTCGCGGCGAGCTCGCTCGCTGGGAGGGGGTCGTGATCCAGCTCTGATCGATCTTTCCTATAAACTCTCTGCAAAAAGCGTTCGTGCGATTCATCACGGGATCGTACGAACGCTTTTTCTTTATTTGTATTGTGATTTATCAGATTATGTATTGCGATTATTCCTGATTGCTTGTGATTACTTTTCGCAAGCAATCTCACTTTTCATCGCGAAAGCCGCATGATAAGGCAGTTTCGGCAGACGTACGCTTACAATAACGCTCATGGAACAAAACGAGGTTCTCAAAGCATTGCAGCGCGATCACGCAGCTGAACTGAAACTAGCCGCCGAACGACTCAAGGGCACTGCGCGCCACACGGAAATCATTCCGTCCAAGGTGCTGTCCGACATGACCGGACATGAGATTCTGCTCAAGCCTGAGAATCTCCAGGTCACCGGATCGTTCAAGATTCGCGGCGCCTACAACAAGATCGCATCCCTGAGTGATGAGCAGCTGGCTCGCGGCATTGTCACCGCTTCCGCGGGCAACCATGCGCAGGGCGTGGCCTATGCGGCTCGCGAACGTGGTGCGAAGGCAACGATCTGCATGCCGCAGATCACTCCGCCGCTGAAGGTTGACGCCACCAAGGCGTACGGCGCAGACGTGGTGCTGTACGGCGAGGTGTTCGACGAATCCGCAGCCCGCGCCCAGGAATTGAGCGACACCGAAGGCATGATCTACGTGCCGCCATTCGACGATTACGAGGTGCTGTGCGGTCAGGGCACCATCGGCCTTGAAATCCTCGAAGACGTGCCGAACGTCACCGACGTGGTCGTGCCGCTGGGCGGTGGCGGTCTTGGTGCCGGTGTGGCGCTCGCCATCAAGACGTTCAAGCCGGAAGTGCGCGTGATCGGCGCGATTCCGGAGGGTAGCCCAGCATGGAAGAATTCGCTGGCCGCAGGTCATGTGGTTGCCGCCGACCAGGTGCGCACGTCCGCCGAGGGCGTCGCCGTGAAGCGTCCGGGCGATCTCACGTTCGCGCTGCTCAACGAATTCCTTGACGACATCGTCACCGTGACCGAGCGTGACATCAACGAGATGATCCTGCTCATGCTCGAAAAGCACAAGCTGGTGGTTGAGGCTGCCGGCGCTGTGTCTCTGGCTGCGCTCGAGCACCTCAACCTGCGCTCGCGCAAGTTCGCTGAGGCGAAGGGTCCGCATGTGGTGGTGCCGATCATGTCTGGCGGTAATGAAGACACTGTGTCCATTGGCGCTGTGATTCAGAAGGGTATGATCACGCGTGGCCGCATCATGCATTTCGAGGTCGAACTGCCCGATACCCCGGGACAGCTGGTGAAGGTCGCCACATTGCTGGCCGAGCAGCGTGCGAACGTTATCGCGCTGGATCACGACCAGTTCAAGGCGTCCAGCCATTACGCGAATGCCGTGGCTTTGGGCGTGACGGTTGAAACGAATGGTCCCGACCACATTGATCGTGTGCTCGAGGCATTGCGGGAAGCCGGTTTCCAGCCGAAGCGCATTTACTGATTTCAGTACCGTTTTTCAGTATTTGATAACCAATAAGGGTCTTGGAAAGCCTTGCGATGATTTCTGATTGTCGCAAAGCAATCCAAGACCCTTTTGTTGTTTATATTGCTTGACTAGCCGTTACGTCATTCGGATTTTTGTCGTTGAAAAATTCGGATTTTGGTAACGACCAACCAAAACCGGTGTAATTCCAACGATTTGTGCCGGTACTGCAAGACGTACGAGAAAACGTATTTACTGTGCGGCTTACTGCTCGGCGGTGATGGTTTCGTCGACGAGCTGCGGCAGGGCGACGGCGATATCGTCGTGGATAAGCCGGTCGGCCAACCGATCGTATTGCGTGCGTCCCATGTTCATAATGGTGATCGGCACGCCCGCCTCTGCGGCTATGGGCACGATGCTTGCCGCGGGCATGACTTCCAGCGTGGATCCGATGACCCACAGTTCGTCGGCCTGCGTTGCGAGTCGATACGATTTTTCGAGCGCGCCGTCCGGCAGCGCCTCGCCGAAGTAGACCACGTCGGTTTTGATGAGTCCGTTGCATGGCATGTTGCCGCTGTAGGGCAGTCTGCGATGGCAGTGCGGATCGGGTTCGTTGTCGAGATTCGCCATGATGTCGGCGGTGTCATATTTTGCATGGCACTTCATGCAGTGCGAGGTACCGATGGTGCCATGCAGATTGACGATGACGTCGCTGCTATTGCCGGCTTTTTCGTGCAGCGCGTCGAAATTCTGTGTGGCGAGCAGTGTTAGCAGTCCAGCCTGTTCCAGTTTGACGAGCGCTTTATGTGCGGTGCCCGGCTGTGCGGTCCACACGGGTGATTCCTTCTGCCAACGCCAGGAATACTTGCGATCTTCCTCGTGGCAAAGGAATGCTTCGATGTCATACACTTTCGTTTGTTCAGGGTGCTTAGTCCAGACGCCATCCGGTCCACGGAAGTCGGGAATACCTGCGGACGTGGAAATCCCCGCCCCCGTCAATACTGCGATCTTTTTGCTCATATCTTAGGTATAGCCGCACGACGTAACTTCTGATGTTTCACGTGAAACAGGGAACATCGGGCAATCAAATTCGAGAAAAGCAATCTTAATAATCATGTATGGAAAGGAATGAGAGGTGCATTATGACTACTGATATTGCACAAAACATTGCAGATGATGGCGCTGATGCGGCCGAGACTGCCGAACCGACTGAGACGGTTACGGCGATCGGGGCAATCGATATCGAATCGATGGTGGCGCCGCCGTCGCCGACACGGCTTGCCCCCGATTCCGACGCCGCGAGCAGACTAAGTTCTTCCCGCACACTGATGAGTTTCCGGAAGGCTGCCAAGTGATTTCCGACTTGGACCAGGATGATTTCGGATATCCCGTGAATATCGAGCAGGTTACATACGTGACCCGTCAGCTGGCTGATGGCAGCAGTGTTGATTTGCCGATGTGGGTGTTCACGCCTGGCGTTGACAATATGCCCGAGGGCGCAATGCCGGAAGGTGGTTGGCCGGTGATTGTGTTTGTGCGCGGTTCGGCATTCCACAAGCAGAATGTGACCGATTACTCGAATTATTTCGTGCGTATTGCCGAGCAGGGGTATGTGGTGGCTGCGCTGAAGTATCGTCACAGCGATATTGCGCCGTTCCCCGCGCAGATGCAGGATTGCAAGACTGCGGTGCGTTTCATGCGCAAGAATGCCGAACGCTTCCATTGCAACAAGGATCGTATTGCGCTGTGGGGCGATTCTTCGGGCGGTCATACGGTGTTGATGGCTGGGCTCACTGGCAATCGCGCGCCTGATACGGATTCCGTAGCGCTCGCGCATTGCGTTTGGTGTTCGATTGGCTTTCCGATCGTCTGTGACTTGCTGTGATGCGCTGTTGATCTGCTGATTGCCGTGTTGTTGCGTTGTGTGACACGCGGCAATCAGCTTTTTCTGACGATTTTTGGGTTGTGTTGGAGTTGGTTTTGCGATTTATGGTGTAAGAAAGACGGATTTCGACACGCCGGCGCTTTCCAGTGTTTGCAAGGGTTCGCGTCTTGTCTTGTCATGCCCGATTTGCGTGGAATGTGATTGTGCTGTAAGTTTATCTCTTGCTGCCGCTCGGCGAGTGGTTCCCCGGCTGGGGTGCCTCGAGGCGGGTGAGTGGTGGTGGTTTGAGAACTCAAGAGCGTATTTGTACTACTTCTTTATAGTCAATGATTGCCAGTTCATCGTCCGCT
>ENA-OQEL01000393-OQEL01000393.1-human-gut-metagenome-genome-assembly--contig:-NODE-393-length-16022-cov-9.568418_pt1 | contig 16022 bp, 9 predicted proteins | sample MGYA00242796_ERZ504637 | MGnify/ENA primary metagenome ERZ504637 (study PRJEB26092, sample SAMD00036306) | human gut metagenome | host: Homo sapiens | study: EMG produced TPA metagenomics assembly of... | reverse complement strand
TCGCACGTGAACTCCGAGCCCCGCGGCGCGCTCGGCTTCTCGACGCCCGCGCGCGCCTTCAGGGCGATGCTCGGGGAGGACGCGGCGGCGCTGCTGGACGCCTACGGCGTGGAGGACGTGGCGCTCGGCGATCTCGACCTGACGCCGGGGCTCATCGAGAGGGCGCGCGCCGAGAGGGGCGATGCCCCGCTGGCCTAGCCTAGAGGAAAAACGGAATAGACGGACCGACCGTCCGGCTGAGTCTGGGAAGAGGTGCCGGGCGGCGGGCGGAGCATGGCCACCGGACCCATCGAAACACATCTCCACCGTTCCTTCAACTGGGAAAACGGCGCCCCCGGACCCCAGGAGGGGCCGCGGGGGCGTTCGGCTAACTGCGGGAATGGCCTATTTGCTCAATGTGTTCGGCTGAGATCGGAAATCAACCACGCGATAAGCGGTAGCTGGCCGCGGCAACTGCGACACATTCCGCCCAACAAGTCCAATCGTGCTCCATACACGGTTAATGAGCGAGGCGGTAGAAATCCATCGACGCCGCACCCTCGGCGTGCAGCTCCATCGCCGGTACCGCCGGCGAATAGGTACGGCTCGTAAGTGCCGCCTCGCCGCCGTTGACAAAAATCTCGACCATCGTAGTGTCCGAAAGCACGCGCAGGTCGCGGAGCTCGCTGAGCTCAATCGACCTCTGGTCGCGCCCATAGCCTTCGCCACCCATGTCAAGGTTAAGCATCCCGTTCGCATAACGCACAAAGACACCCTTGCGAATCTCGAGCTCGATCTTCTTGGCGCCCTCGCAGGAAACCACAGCATCAAACAGGCGTCCCGGCTCCTCAACGGTCTCACCGCCTACAGCACGAACGCAATTGCCGCGCATCCTCTCAATCTCGTGCGCCGGTTGCTGGCAGAGCTTGCCATCGCGCATGCTCAGCTCTCGCGGCACCGTCAACGCGCACTGCCACCCGCGCGCCACCGTCGGGTTTTCTGCCGTCGCATCGGGGCAACCCGACCATCCGATCATCAAACGCCGGCCTGCAGTATCCTCAAAGGACTGCGGAGCATAGAAATCAAAACCGGCATCGACCATCGGGGGCATGCCCTGCCCGACGATTTTAAAGCTCGGCGCCTCCCAATCGGCCTCGATGGGGAACCACACGCACTGATGCGGATTGCGGTAACGCCAACCATCGGCAGGCACACCCTGCGGACAGCAAACGAGAATAAGCTCGCCATCGAGCTCAAACAGATCGGGGCACTCCCACATAAAGCCAAACTTCTCGCCCAACTCAATGCGCGTCGCATAGCTCCAGTCCTCAAGATTGCGCGAGGTATAGACAAGCACGCAGCCACGGTCGTCTTTCGTACGAGCACCCAGAACCATGTAGTAGATACCATCGTGCTCAAGGATCTTGGGGTCGCGCACGTGCGTACCGATATCGTCGGGGTAATCGACCGGTCCAACAGCTATGCACTTCTCGCCCAATTCGTCGGGATTCTCGGCAACCATATGAATCTGGTTTTGCTCACGGCCCGTCAACACGTAGTCGTAATCATCGCGGTCAAAATGCTTGACGTTGCCGGTATAGAAGTAGTGAATCTTGCCATCACGTACAAAGGCAGAACCAGAATACGCTCCGCTCGAATCCAAATCGGAATCGGGGAACAGCACGGGGCCGTGATTCTCGTACGTCACAAAATCCTTTGTCGTCAGATGGTTCCAAAGCACTGGACCGCCATGCGCAGCATCGAACGGATCGTATTGATGATAGATGTGATACGTATCACCAATCTGAACCAAACCGTTGGGGTCGTTGAGCCAGCCAAGCTCAGGCTCCACATGGAACAGAAGCCTATCGGGGTCGGACGCGATGCGAGCCGCCGTCTCATCCTGTCCGACACGCCACTGCTCATAGTCCGCGCGTGTCACCTTGTTTTTTTGATTTAACATCGCCGTTGACTTTCTCGTCTATGGGGAAGGACGCTCGACTCACACGAGTCGAACGCCCTTCCTCAAATGGACTTATCCTCAGATTACACTGAACGGCTCAACTAGAAGCTAACGTCGAAGCCAGCGCCAGCGCCCTCTTCATCGGTGGTCGGCACGCCCTTTGCCTTGTTGTAGGCAAAGATCAAGACGATCGGCACGATAAAGGCGATGAGATTGCCAGCCACATACCACACGAGCGTCTCGGGCGTGACGATGAGCAGGCCAAGCACGCCGGTCAGACCCTGACCGATGGCGCGCACCTCAAAGAGCTTCACGAAGGCACCGCCGCAGCCTGCACCGATGCAAGCGCAGATGAACGGGATGATCGAGTAGCGCATGTTTGCAGCAAAGATTGCGGGCTCGGAGATACCGACCAGCGTCGGGATAAAGGACGACATGCAGATGTTGCGCTCTTTGGAATGCTTCTTGTGAATGAGGTACATGCCGATGGCGCCACCGCCCTGGGCGATGATGGAAACCGACCAGATTGCCTGGATGTAGTTGAAGCCAGTCGTGGCAACGAGGTTGGCCTCAATACCCTGGATGAACTGATGCGTACCGGTAACGACGAGCGGCTGCAGGAACGCGGCAAAGACAAAGGCGCCAAAGACGCCCATCCTGTTGTACAGGACATCGATTACGCCAGCGAGGACGTCGCCGATCAGGTTGCCGAGCGGGCCGAACACGGTGAACAGGGCAACGTTAGCAAGAATCAGGGTAACGGTCGGGACAAAGACAAACGAGACGACCTCGGGGATGTACTTCTGGGCAATCTTTTCGACCTTGGCCATAAACCAGGCAGTCAGGATTGCAGGGAATACGCCGCCCTGGAAAGCAACCATGGGAATGGATAGCGGACCGAAGTTCCAGTACTCAGCACCCGTCGGGTCCATAACGAACGTGTTGCGGTTCATAAGGCTCGGGTGAACCATGACGATACCGACGAGGATGCCCAGGATCGGGTTACCGCCAAAACGCTTGACCGCGCTGTACATAACCAGGACAGGCAGGTAGTCGAACGTGGTGGCGATAATGGCAAAGAAGCTTGCGAGGTTCTTGAGGAACTCGCTGTGATCGGCGAGGCTGCCTTCCATGCCAAAGAGGCCGTTGGCAACGATCAGCGACTTAAGGCCGATGATGATTGCAGCGCCGACGAAGGCGGGAATGATGGGGATAAAGATGTCCGAGAATACCTTGAGGACCGAGAAGAACTTGCCCTTCTTGTCCGCCTCGGCGCCCTTGACCTCGGAAGCACTGATCTCCTTAACGCCCGTCAGAGCCATAAACTCATCGTAAACCTTGTTGACGGTACCGGTACCGAAGATGATCATGAGCTGGCCGCTGTTGTACAGCACGCCCTTGACGCCATCGATGTTCTCGAGCTCGGCCTTGTTGTATTTGCTCGTATCCTTGAGCACCAGACGCAGACGGGTCACGCAATGCGTGGCGCCCTCGATGTTCTCCAGTCCGCCGACGTTGTCGACGACTTGCTGGGACACTGCCTTGTAGTCCATGTTCCTCTCCATTCCTTTTCTAAATCATAAAACGGTTCGTTGCCGCTACAGAGACGCGATCGTTGCGTTTGCGCACTTGAGCGCACCGTCGGTGACGGTAAGCGCCACACCCTGGCCCTGCTTGTTGCAGAAGCGAGCGTTGAGCGCAACATCATCGACAAAGATGGTCGCGATGTCGTCGTCGACGACCAGACGCACATGGTGAGTGCCCTCGCCCTTAAAGAACAACGGACGCTCGAGGCCCATGTTGTTGACCTGGAACCACGGGTACTGGGGAGCCGGCGTGAACTCGAGCTTGCCCTCACGCAGGTTGGCGCGGAACTCATAGGCAAGACCGATCTCGGCGTCCTCGGCGAACTTGACCGAGAAGCCGGCAGCGTTACCGCCGAGCTCAATGTCGGCATCGAGCAAGTAGGTGGAGCCGGCATCCGCGGCGAGCACCTGCTCGACCTTGCCCGACTCGCAGGAAAGCTCAAAGGTCTCGACTGCCTTAGCCTCGCCAAAGGCGCCAAGCATGCTGTCGGGGAGCTTGGTGCCGAGCGTTCCGTCGGCACGCTGAACGATCTCGAGGGGCATAAAGGTGCCACCCCATAGGTAAGAGCTGGGGTCGCCGCCCTCGTCACGCGTAGGAACCCAACCAAAGAGAACGCGACGCTCGCCATCGAATGCGGTGCGAGCGGCGTAGTACGCGCGGCCGTCGAAGGAGTCGTCAGCGGGGGTAATCCAAGGACCGTTGATGGACTTGGACATGCGGTAACGGGTCTTGTTGCCGTCGCTGTACTCGGAAAAGACGAGGTACCACCAGTCGCCCATCTTAAAGAGATCAGGCATCTCAAACATGGTGTACAGGCCCGGGTTCCACCAGTCGCCCTGGAACTCCCAGTTGGTCAGATCCTTGGAGGTGAACTTGACCAGGCGGCCAGTCATCAGACGCTTGTCCTCGCCCACACGCGTGCCGAGGATGAGCATGTACTCTTCGTTCTCCTCATCCCAAAGCACAAAGGGATCGCGCCAGTTGCGGTCATCGTAACCCTCCTGGGGCGGAAGCAGCGTCTCGGCGATGTTCTTCTCCCACTTGACGGCGTCGTCGCTCGTTGCGTGAAGAAGAACCTGCTTCATCAAACGTGCGCGGACCTTATCGCGATTGCAACCAGTGTAGAGTGCATGGTACTTGTCGCCCACCTTAAACACCGTGCCGGCATAAATGTACTGGTCGACTTCCTCGTCGCCGCCACGCTCAAGGCTCTCGCCAAAGTCCTTGTAGTTGACGAAATCCTTGGTCGTAGCGAGTGCCCAGCCAAACGGCTCTCCGAAAGGTTCGGGGTTACGCGTGTCACGCTGATGATAGAGATAGAACGTGCCGTCCTCGCCGTACGGCATGATGTCGCCTACCCAAATTCCCTCAGGCTGGTAATACACCTTGTGCATCCGAGACTTCCTTTCCACGACATACTAACTCGGTACAATGGCAAGATATGTCAATCGTTTTCATATGTCAAACGTTTTCACACCAATACGTCTTTTCGCAGTTCCAGTCGTCGGCAAACGGTTGACATATGCCGGTGAACGGTCATCAGAGGCGTTTGAGGAATTCTTTTGGCACGGGATGAACTACGCGGTTTTGCCCTCAATGAGTTCAACGGGGAGCTTGATATTCGATTCGGGATTATCGCCGTTAATAAGAGCGATGATGGATTGCGCCGCGAGCTCTCCGATGCGATCGATATCTTGACGTACGGTTGTTAAGTCAGGCATAAACGTCATAGTTCGGCGGGCACCATCCGCGCCCACGACCTTAATATCGTCTGGAGCGCTCAAGCCGCGCTGCTTCATCACGTTGAGACAGATGGCCGCCATCGTATCGTCTCCCGCAAAGATGCCGTCAATATCGGGGTTCTCATCGAGGATCTTCGCAACGACCGCGCCCTTTTCGTCGTCGGGCTTAACGAACTCAACCTCACGGACAAGCGCGGACAAACCGGCCTGCTCAACAACATCGAGGTAGGCATCGGTACGCTTATTGGCAGGCATGCGCATGCGGCTATTGCTGCGCAGGCACAGGATACGCCTGCAGCCGTCATCAATCAGACGGCGCGTGGCGAGCTCGCCAATGCCATAGCTGTCACTTGCAATCTGGACAGAGCCCTCGCCAAGATCGCAGTCGATGCCAACCAGGCTCAAGCCCATCTCGGCATATGCCTCGGCACCGATATTGAGGGAGTTGACGATGACGCCGTCGACCATATTGCGGCGGAGCATGTCAATATAGGAACGCTCAAGATCGGGTCGATTGGCGCTGTTGCACAGCAACATCTTAAAGCCGTTTTCCGCTAACGTGCGCTCGACCGCCTGCACAACCTGAGCATGGAACGGGCTGCTCACAAAGGGAACGATCATACCGATAAGATTCAGGCGACCGTTGAGCATGGCACGGGCGATATCGTTGGGCGTATAGTTGATGCGCTCCATCGCCGCATGGACTTTATCGCGGGTTTCCTGGCTAATGTAGCCGCGATTATTAAGCACGCGAGATACCGTAGTAGGCGAAACCCCCGCCACCGCTGCAACTTCCTTGATGCCAGGCTTAGCAGAATCCTTAGAACGAGCGCCCTCGCGAGCCATAGCACCCTCCCCCATCAACATGTCAAACGTTTACATACGAACAAAGCATACCCCAACAACAGCGGGAAGACGGTAACAGCACAAGTAAGTAGACGACTCATCCAAATAATTACGGAGAGTTCCGCCTAAAGGGTGACCACACAGGACCCCCGCCGGGCCGCTTTGGGTTACTTTCCAAAACGTCCTCGGACATGCAAAGGGCTCCGCTGCGCGCTTCGCGCGGCGGAGCCCTTTGCGTACCTGCGGAAATGTTTTGGAAAGTAACCCAAAGCGGCCCGGCGATCCTGAGGGAGTTAAACCCCTTTAGAACTTGTCGTGGAAGGTACGCGCAATGACCTCGTCCTGCTGCTCCTTGGTGAGCGTGTGGAAGTTCACGGCATAGCCGGAAACGCGGATGGTCAGCTGCGGGTACTTCTCGGGGTGAGCCTGAGCGTCGAGCAGCGTCTCACGGTTGAAGACGTTGATGTTCAGGTGGTGGCCACCCTTCTCGGCGTAAGCGTCGAGCATGTGGACCAGGTTATCGGCCTGAGTCTCGGAAACTTCAGAAACCTTCATAATGTGTCTCCTTCGATCGATAGGCGCCGGCCGAAACCGGCGCACTAATCAGTAATCGTTATTGTTAGTATAGCACTAACAATAGTTACTCGCCCAGCTGATCAAGGTCGATATCGCCAAAGAACACCTGGTCCTCCTTGCCGAGCGCACTCGGGATAATGGAGAAGGTGTTGGAGATGCCGTCCTGGGCATCGCGGAACGGGAGCTTGGAAACCGAAGACAGCGAAGCGATGGCGCCGTGGCTATCGCGCTTGTGCATGGGGTTAGCACCCGGGGCGAACGGCTGGCCAGCCTTGCGGCCGTCGGGCGTGGAGCCGGTCTTCTTACCGTACACGACGTTGGAGGTAATGGTCAGAACCGAGGTCGTGGGCACGGAGTTGCGATAGGTGTCGTTCATGCGGATGTACTCCATGAACTGGTGCACAACGTCGTGAGCGATCTGGTCGACGCGGTCGTCATCGTTACCGTACTTGGGGAACTCGCCCTCGGTCTCGAAGTCGACGATGATGCCGTTCTCGTCACGGACGGGGTGGACCTTGGCGTACTTGATGGCGGACAGGGAGTCAGCCACGACGGAAAGGCCAGCGATGCCCGTAGCGAACCAGCGGTGCACGTGCTTGTCGTGCAGAGCCATCTGAATGCGCTCGTAGCAGTACTTATCGTGCATGTAGTGGATGATGTTCAGCGAGTTGACGTACACGCCAGCGAGCCACTTCATCATGTCGTTGTACTTGGCCACAACGTCGTCGTAATCGAGCGTATCGCCCTCGACGGCGCGATACTTGGGGCCGACCTGCTTCTTGGAGACCTCGTCAACACCGCCGTTGAGTGCGTACAGCAGGCACTTGGCCAGGTTGGCGCGGGCGCCGAAGAACTGCATCTCCTTGCCGATGCGCATGGAGGACACGCAGCAGGCGATGCCGTAGTCGTCGCCGTGGTAAACGCGCATGAGGTCGTCGTTCTCGTACTGGATCGAGGAGCTGGCGACAGAAGTCTTGGCGCAGAACTTCTTGAAGTTCTCGGGCAGACGGGTCGACCACAGAACGGTCATGTTGGGCTCGGGGCTGGTGCCCATGTTCTCGAGCGTGTGCAGGTAGCGGTAGCTCATCTTGGTAACGAGCGTACGGCCGTCGACACCCATGCCGCCGATGGACTCGGTGACCCACTGCGGGTCGCCGGTGAACAGGGCCTGGTACTCGGGGGTACGGGCAAACTTGACCATGCGGAGCTTCATGATGAAGTGATCCACGAACTCCTGGATCTGCTCCTCGGTGAAGGTACCGTTGGCAAGGTCGCGCTCAGCATAGATGTCGATGAACGTAGAGGTACGGCCGATGGACATAGCGGCGCCGTTCTGCTCCTTGACGGCAGCAAGGTAGGCGAAGTACATCCACTGGATGGCCTCCTGCGTGTTGGTAGCAGGGTTGGAAATGTCGAAACCATAGGTCTCGGCCATCATCTTGAGCTCGCCGAGGGCGCGGATCTGCTCCTGCAGCTCCTCACGGTCGCGGATGTTGTCGGCGGTCATGACCGTCGGAGTGGAAGCCTTCTGGGCCTCCTTGTCCTTGATCAGGTAGTCGACGCCGTACAGGGCAACACGACGGTAGTCGCCGATGATGCGGCCGCGGCCATAGCCATCGGGCAGACCGGTGATGATGTGAGCCGAGCGGCAAGCACGCATCTCGGGGGTGTAAACATCGAAGACGCCGGCGTTGTGGGTCTTGCGCTCAAAGGTGTAGCGCTCAACAACGTTCTCGTCGACCTTGTAGCCGTGCTGGCTGGCAGCCTGGCAAGCGATGCGGATACCACCGTTGACGTGCAGCGCGCGCTTGAGCGGCTTGTCAGTCTGGAGACCGACGATGGTCTCCTTCTCGCGGTGGGCGTTATCGATGTAGCCAGCGGGGTGGCTCACGATACCCGTAACGGTCTTGGTGTCCATATCGAGGACACCACCCTGCTCGCGCTCCTTAAGCAGCAGGTCGAGAACCTCGCCCCACAGCTCCTTGGTACGCTCGGTCGGACCTACGAGGAACGACTCATCGCCCTCGTAGGGGGTGTAGTTCTTCTGGATGAAGTCTCGGACGTCAACCTCTCCCGTCCAGATACCTTCCTTGAAGCCTTCCCATGCCTCCTGCATTGTGTAACCACGCTCCTAGTTACGTGTAATGCGGCGCTCTCTCACACCGCTACTTATTGAATTCTTGAATTATCGGCTTGCACTACCGGCTTCTTCCGTTCTTCACCACACGTTGGTACAGGGAAAAACGTTTGTCCACCTTGGAACTGCAACCCAAAACCCAAGATTTCACCCGTTTGAGAAGGATAACATAGCGACCCTCTCCATCTGGGCTGTTATATGTTTCTTTTTTTATATCATAAGGGCGTTTTTTTACAAACCCGCAGGAAATGCGAGCGTGAACAACTACCGTTCACCGATTTGTTTAGTTTTTTCCTTGCCTTTGTACGACGTTCACTCTAGCTGTTATGCCAGCTTTAGCAGGGTAAAGTGCCTCTGAGTGGGCTTTAGGACGTGCTCAGAGATCTACCCCTAACTTTGCTGATACCGACGGTGTACGGAGGTCGCCTAAAGGTTGTTTTCTAGGCATTTCCCAAAAACTACCGTATAGGGTGCGCGTGCGGGGGTATCATCTTTCACCGAAAATAGTTTCTAGTGTTAGGGGTTTTCGGTGGAAGATACCGATTTCCGTGAACTTGGGCGTCAGCTCCTTACCGAGTTCGGCAGCATGCATCAGCGCATTTCGCGCTTTGCGGACAAAGCCCTCGGCGGCGAGATGGCCGTCATGCGCGCCCTTATGCTCGCTGGCGGTTCGCTCACGCCGAGCGAACTCGCCGATCGCGCCTGGGTCTCGAGCGCCCGCATCGCCAATATCCTACGCGCTCTCGAAGCCAAGGGCTGGGTCGAGCGCGAGCACTCAAAGACCGACCGTCGTCGCGTACACGTCACGGTGACCGACAAGGGATTCCAGGATCTCGAAATCAAACGACGGGAATTCGAGGAGCGCACCGCGGCCTTCCTCGAGCAGCTCGGCGAAACAGATACCCAAGAGATGGTGCGCCTTCTAAGACGTGCCAACGAAATTATCGACCGCAATCAAGAAAGGAGAGATGCCGAGTGAGGATTCTCAAGCTCTTTAAAAAGCACGTCCTGGCACTGTTCACAGCTATCGTACTTATCGTAATCAGCTGCAACGCCGATCTGGCGCTGCCTACCTATATGAGCGACATCGTCGACGTGGGCGTGCAGCAAGGCGGCATCGCCTCGCCCGTGCCCGACACCATTCGCGCCGAATCGCTCGACGACCTCGAACTCTTCATGAGCGCCAAGGACGCCAAGGCTGCGGAGGCCGTGTTTAGCAAGGCTGACAAAAACGGCATTCGAACGTACAAGGGCACCGAGGAAGAGCGTGCCGATGGAGGCAAAATTACCGACATTATGAGCCTGCCCGAGACCGTCGTCCTTTCGCTCAACCAGGGCATCGACGCCGACTCCATGGGAGACATGACCGGCACGTCCAGCGAGAAAGACAGCGACGCCGCTCAGGCCATGCCCACGCCCGAGCAAATGGCAGCGATGACGCCCGAGCAGCTCGCCGAGATGCAGCAGAAGGCCGCAGCGGCGCAGAATATGCAAAAGCAGATCGACGCCGACGGCGGCAAGATCACCATGAAGAGCCTGCGCCTGGGTGTCGAGGGCGGTCTGGTAGACCAAAGCAAGCTCGTCGAGGGCGCCAACGAAATGGCGGACAAAATGGGCTCCATGTCGGGCTCCATCGTCACCCAGCGCGCCGTGAGCTATGTACAGGACGAGTACAAGGCGCAGGGCATCGACCCCGCCGACGTGCAGAACGCCTACCTGGGCCGCATGGCGACCACGATGTTTGGTCTGTGTCTGGTGTCGCTGGTCGCCACCATCCTGACCGGTGCCGTGGCTTCGCGCACCGCCTGCTCCATCGCACGCGACCTGCGCCGCGAGACCTTCAACAAGGTTATGCACTTCTCGCCGGCCGAGGTGGGCAAGTTTAGCCAGGCCTCGCTCATCACCCGCTGCACCAACGACATTCAGCAGATTCAGATGGCCGCAACCCTGTTTATCCGCATGTGTCTGATGGCGCCCGTCATGGGCATCGTCGCCGTCATGCGCGTCCTGGCCAACCACACCGGCCTGGAGTGGACCATCGCCGTGGCCATCATCGCGGTCTCGGCCGTCGTCGGCGTGCTTATGGGCCTCACTATGCCCAAATTCAAAAAGATGCAGAGCTTTGTGGACCGCGTGAACCTTACCGCCCGCGAGCTGCTCGACGGCCTTATGCCCATCCGCTCGTTCAACCGCGAAGAACATGAGCTCGAGCGCTTTGACAAGGCTTCGCTCGACCTGATGACCACGCAGCTCTACACCAACCGAGCCATGAGCTTTATGATGCCGCTCATGATGCTCGTCATGAACTGCATCACCGTGCTTATCGTCTGGTTTGGCGCGCAGGGCGTGTCCGACGGCGTGATGCAGGTCGGCAACATGATGGCGTTTATCTCCTACACCATGCAGATCGTCATGGCGTTTATGATCCTCACCATGGTTTCGGTCATCCTGCCCCGTGCCGAGGTCGCAGCCGAGCGCGTAGATGAGGTCATCACCTGCCCCACGAGCATCAACGACCCTGCCTCGCCCAAACTGCCCGCGGCCAGCTCGCCGCGCGGTGAGCTCACCTTCCGCGACGTGAGCTTCCAGTACCCCGATGCCCGCGCCGACGTCATTAGCGGTGTGAACTTCACCACGCATGCCGGTCAGATGCTCGGCATCATTGGCTCCACGGGCTCGGGCAAGTCCACGCTCGTGCAGTTGATTCCGCGCCTGTACGACGTCACGGGCGGCAGCATTTCGCTCGACGGCATCGACGTGCGCGACATGACCCTTTCCGAACTGCGCCGCCGCATTGGTTACATCCCGCAGCAGGGTCGCCTGTTCTCGGGCACTGTCAAGAGCAACCTCAAGTTTGCCGGCGACATGGTAAGCGACGATGACATGCACCAGGCCGCGCGCATCGCCCAGGCCGAGGACTTTATCGCCGAGCGCGAGGGCGGTTACGACTCCCCCATCAGCCAGGGTGGCTCCAATGTTTCGGGCGGTCAGCGCCAGCGTCTGGCCATCGCCCGCGCCCTGGCCAAAAAGCCCGAGGTCGTGGTGTTCGATGACTCGTTTAGTGCCCTCGACTACAAGACCGACGCGCGCCTGCGCGAGGAGCTGGCCAAAAACGTCACCGACGCCGCGCTCGTGGTCGTGGCACAACGCATCGCGACCATCATGCACGCCGACCAGATCATCGTACTCGACGACGGTCACGTAGTGGGCACCGGCACGCACGAGGAGCTACTGCGCAGCTGCCCGGCGTACCTGGAAATCGCACAGTCGCAGCTTTCCGCCGAGGAGCTGGGGCTTACCCAAGAAGAAATTGCAGCCGTTACGGAAGGAGGCGAGCACTAATGGCAGACGAGACCAAGACCCAAATTCCCAAGCCCACCCGTCAGCGTGGACCCATGGGCCGCATGGGCGGCATGCGTCGCGGCGAAAAGGCCAAGGACTTTAAGGGCACCATGAGGCAGCTGCTCGGCTATATCGGCCAGCACAAGATTGCCGTGTTTGCCGCCGTCGCCTTTGCCGTGTGCTCGGTCATCTTTAACATTGTGGGACCCAAGGTGCTCGGCCAGGTTACGACCAAGCTGTTCGAAGGCCTGGTCGCCAAGGTCAACGGCACCGGCGACGTTGACTTTGACTGGATCGCCAAGACGCTCGGCTTTTTGCTCTGCCTGTATCTGGCGAGCTCTGTCTGCAGCCTGGTCCAGGGCTGGCTCATGACCGGCGTCACGCAAAAGATCTGCTACCGCATGCGCAAGGAAATCGCCGCCAAGATTGCCGTCGTGCCGATGAGTTACTTCAACGGCCACAGCAAGGGAGACGTACTCAGCCGCATCACCAACGACGTCGATACGCTGGGTCAGTCGCTCAACCAGAGCGTGACGCAGCTCATCACGTCGGTAACGCAGATTATCGGCGTGCTCGTCATGATGCTTTCGATCAGCCTGCCGCTCACCGGCGTCACCGTGCTCACGCTGCCGGCAGCCGCGATTATCCTGACCGTAATGATTCACTTCTCGCAGCCGTACTTCCGCGAGCAACAGCAGGTTCTGGGCGCCGTCAACGGCATTATCGAGGAGGACTTTGCCGGTCAAAACGTCATTCAGGTGTTCGACCGCGCCGAGGTCTCAATCGAGGAGTTCGACCGTCAAAACGACCGCCTGTTTATTAGTGGCTGGCGTTCGCAGTTCCTGTCGGGCCTGATGATGCCGCTTATGAGCCTGGTGGGCAACATGGGTTACGTGGGCGTTGTCGTGGTGGGCGCGCAGCTCGCGCTGACCGGCAATGCCACGCCCGGCGACATCCAGAGCTTTATCCAGTACGTGCGCAACTTTACGCAACCCGTGCAGCAGCTGGGCAACGTGAGCAACACGATGCAGTCGATGGCAGCTGCCACCGAGCGTGTGTTTGAGTTTTTGGCCGCACCCGAGGAGGAGCAGAAGGCCGACGCGCAGATCCCTGAGAAGCGCCCCGGCCACGTGGAGTTTGACCATGTGAAGTTTGGCTACACGCCCGACAAGACCATCATCCACGACTTTAGCTGCGAGGCGCAGCCCGGCCAGACCATCGCCATCGTCGGCCCCACCGGCGCCGGCAAGACCACGCTCATTAAGCTGCTGCAGCGCTTCTACGACGTGGACGGCGGCTCGCTGCGTGTCGAGGGCGTCGATGTGCGCGACTGGGACCGCGCGGCACTGCGCGGCGAGTTTGCCATGGTGCTGCAGGACACCTGGCTGTTTAACGGCACCATCCGCGAGAACATCCGCTACGGACGCCCCGACGCGAGCGATGCCGAGGTCGAGGCCGCTGCGCGCGCCGCACGCTGCGACCACTTTATTCATACGCTCGCCGGTGGCTACGACTTTATGATCAACGAGGAGGGCACCAACCTGTCGCAGGGTCAGCGCCAGCTCGTGACCATCGCCCGTGCCATTTTGGCCGACCGCCCGGCACTGATTCTGGACGAGGCGACTTCCAACGTCGATACCCGTACCGAGGAGCTTATTCAGCGCGCCATGGATGCGCTGATGCAGGGCCGCACCAGCTTTGTCATCGCGCACCGCCTGTCCACGATCCGCAACGCCGACGTGATCTTGGTGATTCGCGACGGCGACATCGTCGAGAAGGGCACGCACGACGAGCTGCTCGCCCAGGGCGGCTTCTACGCCGACCTGTACAACTCGCAGTTCGACGAAGCGGCGTAAAAACCGGCGGCAAACAACCGCAATGCCAAGAAAACGGGGGCGCAGGACAACCTGCACCCCCGTTTTGTGTCCTTCGAGCCTCGAAACGCCTTCCCTGAGACCTCACTGACGGCGCTTTCCAGACCCCGTGGGCAAAAAAGGGCAAATATGAGTACTGTTACCAGTTTAGTAACAGCCAAAACTGCCCCAAACGACGTCTTTGCGGCCTAGATATGCCTTCAAATTGATCAAAACGCCCGGTAGCATGCTTCTGTGTGCCAACGTTAATGAACATATTTACTGTTGTGTCTATTATCTTGTAAGGTCGATATGATACTAAGCTAGCAACAGTACTCATATTTGCCATTTTTTGTCCACGGGGTATGCCGCAGGAGATCCAACTTGCTCCAGCGTGCCGTACGCCGGTCCTCCCCTTCCGGCGAGTGCCGACATTTCCCCAGATAAAACCGACCAAAATAAACCTGTCCCTTTTCGGCAGGTTTCGCTTGCACTTTAGCGTGCGACAGCGGATAATGCCGAACACTCGACAATACGTTTATTGTTCTTTCTATAGATTGAGGAGGCCCCGCATGGCCATGGATTTCAAACGCAGGCTGCCGATCCCCATGGAGATCCGCGAGGAAATGCCGCTTTCCGCCGAGCTTACCGCCAAAAAGCAGGCATTCGACGCCGAGGTCGCCAAAGTCTTTACCGGCGAGGACGCACGTAAGGTGCTCATCATCGGCCCGTGCTCTGCCGACCGCGAGGATTCGGTGCTTGAGTACATGAACCGACTGGCCAAGACCGCCGAGGAAGTCAAGGACAAGCTCATCATCATTCCGCGCGTCTACACCAACAAGCCGCGCACCAAGGGCACCGGCTACAAGGGCTTGCTGCACAATCCCGATCCCGAGGCGCCCGATGACCTGCTCGAAGGCGTTAAGGCCATCCGCCACATGCACCTGCGCGTCATCGAGGAGACTGGCTTCTTTACCGCCGACGAGATGCTCTACCCCTCTAATTACCAGTACCTCGTCGACCTGCTGAGCTATGTTGCCGTGGGCGCGCGCTCGGTCGAAAACCAGGAGCATCGCCTGGTGTCGAGCGGCATTTCAGTGCCCGTCGGCATGAAAAATCCCACCGCTGGTTCCACCACCGTCATGCTCAACTCCATCTACGCCGCTCAGGCGCATCAGAGCTTCATCTTCCGTAACTGGGAGGTTGAGTGCGACGGCAATCCGCTCGCACACGCCGTCATGCGTGGCTACATCGGTCTCGACGGTCGCACCTACCCCAATTACCACTACGAGCACCTGGAGCGCCTGGCCGAGCGCTATACCGAGCATGCCGGTTACGCCAACCCGGCGGCGATCATCGACTGCAACCACGACAACTCGGGCAAGCGCCCGCTGGAGCAGTACCGTATTTGCAAAGAGGTGCTCGACAGCTGCCGCCGCAACGAGTCCATCTCCAAGCTGGTCAAGGGCTTTATGATCGAGTCCTACCTGGAGGACGGTAACCAGCCGGTCGATGGCGGCGTCTTTGGCAAGTCCATCACCGACCCGTGCCTAGGCTGGGAAAAGACCGATTACCTCATCCACGAGATCGCGGAACGGATTTAGTTACGCGGTTTTACCAAACGCCGTAACGGCTCGACGCTGCGCGGGCCGCACCTGTACAATCTGACGTTCAACTTCAAGGGCGCGACCAGAAGGTCAGCGCCCTTTCGTTTCACGTCACCTTGTCTCAAATGCGACCCGCTCGCCGTCCGTCCTCTGAATGCGGCGTTGCCTTGCTCCGGATGCGGCAGTTAGGGACATTCCTTTTCTGCCGGCAGTCAGGGACATTCCTTGGGGTAGTTATTGGGGACGTTCTTGTTTGACTAGTCGTTTAAGAACGTCCATTACAGTCGAAATTGTCAGCCCGGGCCCGTCTCGGGCTACGATTGAGGCGCGCCCAGAACGGGCCGCCGACCGGGCGCCCGCGCACGGCCGAATGTCCCTGCCCCCGAGAGG
>ENA-OQEL01000391-OQEL01000391.1-human-gut-metagenome-genome-assembly--contig:-NODE-391-length-16073-cov-4.486705_pt1 | contig 16073 bp, 16 predicted proteins | sample MGYA00242796_ERZ504637 | MGnify/ENA primary metagenome ERZ504637 (study PRJEB26092, sample SAMD00036306) | human gut metagenome | host: Homo sapiens | study: EMG produced TPA metagenomics assembly of... | reverse complement strand
ATTAACAACCACTTAGAAATCTGCTGTCGGACTGGAAATTAAACTTTCACATTTTCCTCACATGACCGGTGGAATTTAGTCTCGCACACTACCTTCCAGTGGTCCGTTTGTCATACCATCAAATCAGGTTTTTTCCAAGAAGTTACTCCTATTATAACAGAAATAAGCGTTTTGAGCTTATAAAACTCTTAGAAAATCAAGAACTTTTAAATGAGTGTGGAATTTACTTCTGCACTGGAATTTACTTTTCAAGTTAGCAATTTAAATATGTTTAAAAAACTATCTGTGAAAGTTAATATCATTTCAACAGGCTTTAGCTTTTCCCACCAGGCGGCAGATAAAATATTTCTTTTTTATCCATGCGGTGGCATACGTTACGACAACGCTCAACACGGCAATAATCAGCCCATACCCCTTTGAATCTGAGAATATGGCACAACAAAAAATACTCTTGCCCAAAAAAATTATCCTGTATTTGCGTACTTTTTTTGAAATAATCCCGAAATAGCAATCCACCGAAAGTGCGTGCTGCCCTATAAACTGATAAATATCATTGCCGGTCATATCATCAGCCAAATTTGCTTCCACTCTCAGATATTTCTTATAAAACGAATCTGTAAAAAAATAAACAGCCAACACTGCAGCCCACTTAAAGATGTCATCACTTTCAAATATGATGAACATGCCTGCCATAAGACATATTACAAAAAGTACTCTCGCCTGCCTTATTGTTTTCACATTTCTATCTTCTATGCCCTCTGCAAAAATTTCTTCCGCTTTATCCATTTTCTTCCTCCAGTAATTCCCTGAGATTCTTATTTTTATTTCCTAAATCATCATTTAATATCTGTTCCCTGTCCCCGAATTTAACAAGCCTGCCATTATCAAGCAATCCGATATAGTCAGTTATGTCATTGACCTCCTCAACCAGATGCGTGCTGATTATGATGCTTATGTTTTCTTTTTCTATTGTTCGGATCAAAAGCTCCCAGATGTCTGTTTTTACGACCGGGTCCAGATTTGCCATAGGCTCATCCAAAAGCAGAAGCTTTGGGTGCCTTGCCAGAGCAAAAGCCAGTTGGAGCTGCATCTGTTTTCCTGTTGAAAGCTCCTCAAATTTTGTCGTATATTCTTCCTTGGTGAACTCCATCATTTCAAGCATTTCATCAAAATGCTTCTGATCCCATCTGCTGTAAAGACAGCTTAACAGCCTGATATTTTCGTCAGCCCTAATCCCGCCTATACACCAGCTTCTTCCACCGACATATGCCACCTCATCATGATACAGAATGTCAATTGCTTTCATTCCGGTGACATCAATATCATTCCATAATACCTTTCCACTCAGTGGTTCAATACGTCCGTACACTAAATCAAAAAGCGTAGTTTTTCCTGCGCCATTTCTTCCCAAAAGTGTCATGAGATATCCGTCATCCAGTGAAAAGCTGACATTTTCCATAGAAAAGGTTTTCGTACTGTAAGATAAATTTTGAACCTCTAGCATGTTTCCTCCTCCCAAAGTATCCTCACCATATCAATAAACTCTGCTTCATCAAGCTCTGCCGCCTTTGCCTTTTCTATAACCGCAGCAAGCTCCTCCTCCACACTTAAAGTACGTTTTTCCTCGAGATATGCCATATCCGGATTGTCCACGAAAAAGCCCTTTCCAGGCACCGAATATATCATTTTCTCCTTTTCCAGCTCCTCATATGCTTTTTTCGTGGTAATGACGCTGACCTTAATGTCCGCTGAAAGCGCCCTTATCGATGGAAGCGCATCATCCTTATTCAATTTTCCGGCAAGTATTGCCTCCTTTATCTGCGTGACAATCTGCTCATAAATTGGTGTTCCGCCCTTAGACTGTATGGAAATATTCATTTCTGCCTCCAGTAGTTCTTACCATGTCTATCACAAGTATAGTACCTGACAAAATCCCTGATATACATCCAAGCTTATAGAACTCATTGTCTATTCCTGCAAAATCAGAAAAGCTGCCATTTGTAACAATAGTCATTAAGCAGACAAACAACCCTGTGTCTATAACAATTTTTACCAACGCAATAAAAGTCTCATATATTTTTACAGACTTTGAAACACTCGCGTCAGCTAAACACTTTTCTAAATTTCTGCTGTCTTCTGCCGCTTTCCAAAAGATATCATTTATCGAAAAGTGTGCAAGAATTATGATATATGAAATAAAACATACCGCCACATAAAGCGGATGTGAAAAAAGCTCCAGCTTTCTGTGCCTTATCACAATAAACGCAGTGTTTATAAGAAGAGGAACACTTAAACACAGTAAATCAAGCATCACCTCTGTTAAAATCTTGTTTTTCTTCCCTTCTTTGAAAAGGGTAAAAGCTCATTTATCTCGAGGCTTCTAAATACTGCAATGGATAGCATAAACAGAAATCCGGCAAATACAAAGCCCAACATGCCGCACAGTGTTGTCACAAGTAATACGATAAATGCCAAACCGATATGCCCCGGTGAACTGGATAACCATATCTTTTTTTCTCTCAAAATAATCCCTGATCATTACTCATCACCACTTTCTTTTATTATCTCTTTCTTCTGTACGTAGTACATGATTTCTTTAAGCTCTGCATATCTCATATGCTGCCTGATTTCATGATTAATTTTTGCGGTTATTTTTGCTTCATCATATCTCATCAGCAATTCGTTCGAGCTTTCGCTTAAACGCCCTCCGACTACAAGCTCCTTCGGTATCCTCTCAAGCAATGCCTTTTCCCCGGAAACAAGCCTGTAGGAATCCCTAAGCTCATCCAGCGAACCGTAATAGAATTTGCTTGTGCTATTGTCTTTCTTTTGCAGCCATAAAATATAATCTGCGAAATGCTCAAGCTCCTCGACCAGATGTGTTGCATAAATTATGCATTTATTTTCATCTGCTGCAAGCTCCCTTATGGTTTCATAAAATTTATCACGAAATTCAACATCCAGATTTCCCGTAGGTTCATCAAAAAAGTACACCTGTGCATCATAGCTCTGTGCAAATGCAAGCTGTAGCAGTATCTTCTGCCCCTGCGAAAAATCCGAGGCATTCATAATATCCTTTTTACTTTTTGAAATTCTAAGAGGTACGCCCGGAAAATCGATAAGACCATACTGCTTAAGAAGAGCCTCATATTTTTTCTGATTAAATCCGTCGTAATATCTGCCGTAATATTTTCCTATCGAGACAGCAGATATTTTTTCCATAAACGGCAATTCACTAAATACATAAGCTATTTTCTTCTTGTATTCCTTCTCATCCTTCTGCAGACACGCACCGCCTATCACAATACCGGTGTCTGTCGAATCAGACTCTTTCATCCCCATAAGAACAGAAAGAAGTATTGACTTGCCACAGCCGTTCTTTCCTATCACACCTACAATGCTTCCACCCGGCACTTCAAATGAAATATTGTCCAGCTTGAATTTGTCAAATGTTTTACTGACATTTCTGACTATCAGTGCATTATTCATAAGCTACTCCTTTGTATGCAAATGGCATTTTTTACTTAGCCATTTATTCACTTGCGATTTATTCATTTTGCGTTTTTTGACCCGCCTGTTATATGCACAGTATATACAGTTATATACAGGCTGTCAATATACTTTTATCCCCTATATATTTTCAATTTTATTTTCTTGTACTACCGGTAAAATATGCAAGTGATATGGTGTAGTTCGTTTAAACCTGTTATACTAGGATATATCAGAAAATAAGTACAATCTACAGGAGGATTATCATGATAATAAAAAACGGCATTATAGCAGACCCTGCTTCAGGTCTCTACGAACATATGGATATACTTGTAAAAGATGGGAAAATAGTAAAAATATCACCTGACATCTCATGTGCGTCAGACGCTGCTGCAACTGAAAAAGAGAAATAATAGATGCATCCGGAATGATTGTCGGACCGGGACTTATCGACACACATGTGCATTTCCGTGATCCGGGCTTCACATACAAGGAGGATATCCACACCGGTTCCCTGGCTGCCGCAAAGGGTGGCTTCACAACTGTTGTATGCATGGCAAACACAAAGCCTACAGTGGACAATGTGGATACTCTAAAGGACAACCTCACACGTGGAAAGCAGGAAAAAATCCGTATGTATCAGGCCGCTGCAATATCGCACTCCCTCAAAGGACAGGATGAGGTTGACATGGCAGCTTTAAAGGAAGCCGGAGCATGTGGCTTTACCGATGACGGCATCCCGCTTACAAATGCCGCTTTCTGCTACAGAGCCATGCAAAATGCTGCAAAGCTGGATATGCCGATAAGTCTCCATGAGGAGGACCCTGCATTTATCAAAAACAACGGCATCAACCATGGAAAAATATCTGACGCTCTCGGTATCTACGGCTCACCATCCATCGCTGAGGAAGCCCTTGTCGCAAGAGACTGTCTGCTTGCGCTGCGCAGTGGTGCTGATGTTGTAATACAGCACATCAGCTCCGGTGTATCTGTTGATATAGTCCGCACCTACAAAAAGCTTGGTGCAAGGCTCCATGCCGAGGCCACTCCACATCACTTCACGCTGACTGAGGATGCTGTCTTAGAGCACGGCACCCTTGCCAAGATGAATCCGCCTCTGCGCACTGAAGCAGACCGTCAAAAGATTATAGAGGGACTTATCGATGGCACAATAGACCTTATCGCAACAGATCATGCGCCTCACAGCACTGAGGAAAAATCAAAGCCTGTAACCGAAGCTCCAAGCGGTATCATCGGTCTTGAGACATCTCTTGCTCTTGGTATCACAAGCCTTGTCAAACCGGGCCATCTGAGCATGCTTGAGCTTTTGGAAAAGATGACTATCAATCCTGCCAGGCTGTACCACATGCCTTACGGTACTATCTCAGAGGGTGCTGCTGCAGATTTTGTCATCTTTGATCCTGACGAAAAATGGGTACCATGCGAATATGCATCAAAATCATCAAACACACCTTTCACCGGCATGGAACTGACCGGAAAGGTTAAATACACCGTATGCGGTGGAAATGTGATTTATTCGGATAAATAAATTGTGTATGCACTATTAAAAAAGCAGATTGTGAACTCATATGTCCACAATCTGCTTATTTCTACTTCTCCACCAGCTCCAGGCAGTCTCCATAGTGCCTCTGCAGTGACTTTAAGTCCATAATCATCACATAAAATACTCTGCCATTATGCACTGAATCCACTATCCTGCCGTGATTGAGCACTGAAATATATGTGCCGTCTGCTTTTCGCATATGAAAGAAAATATAATCATTTGAGTGTCCTCCGTTAATCTGCGACCATATGCTTTTTTGACAGCTTTCCTGTTCATCCGGGCGTATCAGATTGCAGAAGCTCTTACCTGTATATGCAAGCAGCTCATCCATGTTTTTACAGCCTGTAAGCCGAAGCAGCTCGCTGTTTGCAAGCAGAATCTCATCATTTTCTTTATCTGCCCTGTAAACAATGAAAGCACCCGGCATATTGTCAATAATATCTTTCACGGCAAATCCAAGCTTCGCACGGCTCTTTATACGCTCCCCCTCACGGTATGCCATGCAGCCGTTCTTCCCACGCATTTTCACCTCATAAAGTGCCATATCCGCACACCGCATGAGCTGTGAACGGTCATCAGCCAAAACAGGATACTCCGCAAAGCCCAGTGAAATGGTAAATGTATGTTCTTCACCTTTACAATAAAATTTCTTGGTTTCTCCTGTAAACTTCTTAAGAAAAGGCTTAACCTCCTCTACCGTGCAATCCGGCATAAAAATGCTAAACTCATCGCCTCCGTTTCTGCCTAGTATAACATCCTTTGAAAAATATTGCTTCATGCTCTCTGCAAGCTTCTGCAGTGCACCATCACCTGCCGCATGTCCATACACATCGTTGACCAGCTTGAAATCGTCAATATCAAGCATTGCCACAACACAATGCTTTTGCGGATTCTGTCTCATATATTGCTCAACCTGCTCATCAAAACCGTGCCTGTTGTAGATACCGGTCAGTGCATCGGTCACAGCCAGTCTCTTGAAATTCTTCCTGTTCTCATTGATTGAAATCAACGCTGCTGTAAGCCCTGCCAAAAGCAGGACAATAACTCCACCTCCGATGAACAGATATAGCAGATATCTGTTATTGTAAAACCCACTCTTGGGTAAAATCTCAAGCCTCCACTTGTATCCATACACGTTAAAGTCATATATCACCGGATTGTTCAACTCTTCCTTTGAACCGTAAACCCACTCATACGTATCATCCCACGGCGAAGCAAACTTCTGCAGACTGTACTTATATCCAAAACTGGAAAGAGCCTCTACAGATTCAGAAAAAATTTCCGGAACTTTCAGTATAACAATTGTGAAGCCCCAAAAGCTCTTCTGACCATTTTCATCCTCCAAATAAACCGGATTGCGCACTGCTATACCATATCCGCCCTGCTTCAGCTCCAATGGTCCCTGCATAATTACAGTGTCATTATCCCTCGCATAGCGCGAAATCTCTCCCCTGTCACTATCATTTATCAGATCAATCTTACTGGATTCATTACTCTCCTCTGGATATATTTCAGTCACAACTCCATTCGGTGCTATCTGTATACTCTGAATCGAATCGTCCATCATATTTGCTGCAATATCATAAAACCTATTTATATTTCCATCACCACTTATGACAACCTGCTTTAAGCTATCGGTAACTCCTATTCCCTCCATAAGCTCGCCATATATACGCTCCGTATATGTCATCGCATTGAGCTTTGCATTTGTCCTGTTCTGCTGTTCCTGACTCTCGCCGACTACATATATAGCGCCGATTAACGCACACATGCCCAATATAAATACCACTGCCGGAACAATGAATCTCTTTTTTAGCTTTTTCATTTGTATCACTTCCTAAATCAATGCCTATCTGTTCCATATGATTTTAATATTATAGCTTTACGATAAGAAAATGTCTATAAATTTACTTAGTTCATATCAATATTTTTCAGTTGCTCACCCGCTCGAGGAGGCAAATACTTTCTACATGCGTCGTATGAGAAAACTGATCAAATGCCTGCCACTTCATGAGTTCATACTTCTCTTCACACAGTATCTTCAAATCCCTTGCCAATGTTGCCGAATCACAGCTCACATATACAATCCTCTCCGGTGACATCGCAAGCATTGTGTCCAGACACTTCTCATCACAGCCCTTTCTTGGAGGGTCAACGACTATCACATCCGGGCGAAGCATATCTGTACGTCCGGTGGATGCTGTATCATCAGTGATTTTCTCAGTTTTCTTTGCATTCTCATAAAACTCTGGCAGCACCTCCTCAGCCTTTCCTACGAAAAACTGTGCATTTGTGATGCCATTGAGCTTCGCATTGTTTTTGGCATCCTCGATTGCCTGAGGCACTATTTCCACTCCGTACACCTGCTTTGCCTTCTGTGACAAAAAGAGCGATATGGTACCGATACCGCAGTAGAGATCCCAGACATTTTCATTTCCTGTGAGCCCTGCAAATGCAAGTGCCGTGCTGTAAAGCTTTTCTGTCTGCTTCGGGTTTACCTGATAGAACGACTGTGGCGAAATCTGATATGTGATGCCTGTCCCCTGTGGTGTGAAATCAGGGTAAGAAAGCAGATGGATGGTGTCCTCAATATATGGTCTGCCCCATATGCAAACTGTCTTTTGCCGAGGATGACATTTGTGTTTTCCTTGTTGATATTGTAGGAAATAGAAGTCATTCCATCGATTTTTGAGAGTCTTTCGCACAGTATATCTGCTGCATTCCCGCCTCGGCGTTTTTCTTCAAGACTGTCCCCATTTATCACAAGACACACCATAATCTGCTTTGATGTAAATCCATATCTGATAAGCACATGGCGCACGAGCCCTTTGTGTGTGTTCTCGTCATACGGTGTGATGCCGCACTCATTCATCCATCCCTTTATGATGTCGAGTATCTCTTTGTTTTGCGGCACCCCAAGCCTGCAGTCCTCAACCGGGATGATATTGTGGCTTCGCGATGCATAAAAGCCTGTCACTATATTGCCATCCCTGTCATATCCCACTGGAAACTGTGCCTTGTTGCGGTAGCGGTATGGATTGTCTGCGCCAACAGGCGGCTGCATTTTACTGTCCAGCTTTGCCTCGGAAAATCCACCTATACGCATGAGATTGTTGCGCACCTTATTATTTTAAATTCAAGCTGCTTTTCATAGGAGAGCGCCTGTATCTGGCAGCCGCCACATCTCTTGTGCAGCTCACATTGCGGCTCAACGCGAAAAGTGGAAGGGGTCTTAATCTCTTCCACTCTTGCGTAGCCATAGTTTTTCTTTAATTTTGTTGCGCGGGCTGTTATGACGTCACCAATCAGTGCATCCTTTACGAAAAAGGTCATGCCATCATAATGTCCGATACCCTCGCCATCTGTTCCCATATCTGTTATTTCAAGTTCAAATATGTCATTTTTTTCATGCTTTTCTCTTCTTTATTTTATATATAATTACTCTTTATAATGTTTGTATCCGGCACAAGCTTTCACACCAAAAATCACACCATAGCTATATTTAATATTGTCCGCTTTTTACACACTTGTTCTGCGGAAATTTGTCTCCATAAATCTGTTGTAGCCCTGCCACTTTGTATCGTTTTCAGGCACATTTACAAGCAGCTCCCTGAAGGTCTCCATCTTGGCATCTATGTTGTCTGCAAAGCTAAGTGCCAGTGCCTCGACAAGTGCCGGCTTTTTCGGAGAGCCAAACTCAAGCTCGCCGTGGTGGGCAAGTATACAGTGCTTCAGCTCGTTTGCGAGAACTACCGGGAAGCCGTCGATACTCTTAATCGCATCGCCTACCCACTCTGCACCAATCATGATATGTCCGAGGAGCTGGCCTGCGTCTGTATAGTCATTCTCCGGGAATGTGGAGAGCTCCTTTAATTTTCCGATATCATGGAAAATAGCTGCTGTAAGAAGCAGGTCACGGTTTAAGACCGGATACATTTTTGCAAAATAATCACAGTTCTTCGTCACACCGAGTGTATGCTCCAAAAGACCTCCTACAAAGCCGTGGTGCACGCTCTTTGCGGCTGAATGGAACTTGAAACGGCGCTCAAACTCCTTATTGTCGAAAAAGCTATGTAAGAGCTGTGACAGGTATTGATTCTTTACAGAGCCGATAAAGCCCATGAGTTCCTTATACATGACCTCGACATCCTTATCGCTGACCGGCAGATAATCCGCAGGGTCATATTCTCCCTCGTTCACCTTTCTCGCACGCTTTATGGAACACTGCAAATTGCCCTGAAAGCTTGTGATATCACCGGTTATGGCTATGTAATCCATTGCATCAAATTCCTCAATGCCTACTGAGCCCACATCCCATATCTTGGCATCCAGCGTGCCTGTCTTATCCTGCAGGATAACATTGTCATAAGGCTTTCCGCTTTTGGTCATGGCTGTCTGCTTGCTCTTGCATAAAAAAATCTCATTGATTCTCTCTCCCTCGCGGAGAGTTGAAATATACTTCATATATCCTCCTAATTTCGGCTAATTCATCACTCCGATTTTCACCTGACAGGTAATCTCCGTGTAGCCGTTGCTTCCTTTTCTCTTTACTTTCAGATTGCAGGTATCCTCAGGCTTTTGCTTCATAAGCTGTGTGTTGTACGCGGACACATTCGACACCTCTGTATTGTTTACCGCAACTATCACATCTCCGCTTTGAAGCCCCGAGACAAATGCCGGTGAATCCATGGTAACCTGCTTTATATAAACACCCTTTGGGATGTTATATCTGTTTGCTATTTTTTCTGTAACTGTAGTACAGGTGATGCCTATGTACGGCACATCTGCGCCGCTTTCGAGCTTTTCAATGACAGGTGACAGGTCGCTTATGCTGACAGCCGTGAGCGTATTGTTTTCCTCCGCCGGATTGAAATCCTGCAGCGAAAGCCCTATGACCTGACCATCTGTATTAATCAGTATACCGCTCTGCAACTTGTTGCTTGCAATATCTGTGGTGAGCACCGAGTAATTGTTGTCCTGCGCCGACAGCTCGTTGGTTGTTGACGTTACAAGACCTGTGAGAATGGCATAGTTTGCCTCAAGCGCAATGACAGATGCTCCTCTTGAAACAATATTTGAATTACCAAGCTCCGCAACCGCTATAGCCCTTATTGTGGCGTCGTCCAGAAGCGACTTATCCACGGAAATGATTGCTATACCTGTATTGCTGTCATACTTGACCAGCGCAGCATCAGCCATCATGTCGTTTACAAAGGTTACACTAAGCTTATCCGCCTTATCCACTACATTTTTCTCTGTCAGAATGATTAGCTGCTTTCCATTGTCCCTCAGTATCACTCCCACTCCCTGACCCTCGGTCTCATAGGAATTGTTGAAAATATCAGTGGCATCTGTCACACCCGTGACTCCTACTACAAATCTCGTGGCCGAAACGCCCACTCTGTAGAGCTGGTTCTGCACTGCCTGATAATCTGCGAGTGTAGGCTGATAGGTCTGCGAAGACGGCTCCGAAGAAGTGCCGGACTCTGTGCTTTGTGTACCATTTTCACTATATGCATCACTGCTGTCATCTATGCCTGACTGCTGTGTGGCTGTCTGCACATCATTATTATTTTTTCCATCTGAAGCCTTTTTTTGATGTCTGTGATAACCGGCAGAAATATAGCAAAAACAATGCTTGCAGCCACTGCAAATACCACTCCGCAGAGTGCTGCTGTGCCTGCTTTTTTTGCAAGTCTTTTTTTATTCAGCGGTTTATCCTTTATCTTTTCTCTGATAAATTGCTCCATATTGTCACCCTGATTAGATGTCTTTAGTTACTAACTTACATTATATTCTGAATTATATTGCGTTGCAACCATATTTTTTTCTTTGAGTACGGGCTTGCGGCATGTACCCGCCGGACTGCTGCACTGCTCCCAACAGTGCGAATAGCGCAGTGGCTTAGATACTGTAGGATTATGCTCATAACACAGAAATGCCACGGCATGGATGCCGGGGCAAGGAGCTATCGAGCCATGGAAGGCGAGTAGCGACGGTTTCGTCATGTATAGAAAAAGTAAATGCATAATCCATACAGAATCTTAGTCACGCAGCGTAGCACCGTTGGGAGCAGTGCAGCAGTCCGGCGGATACATGTCGCAAGCCCTTACTTTTTGGCTCGTTTAACAAACTGGTTTGTTATGTATTAAACTTTATGTTATCATCTTGTAATTATCATTTAATACATATTTATTATGGTTTTTTTGAAGATTTTCAGCTATAATATGATAAGCTATACAGTAAATATGAATTTAATATTCAACTACCGAAATATAAGGATATAGAAATGAATAAAAAAGTTTACAAAACATTGGAATATAACAAAATCCTCACCATGCTAAGCAGCTACGCAGCATGTGATGAGACAAAGAAAAGGTGTCTTTCGCTTGAGCCTATCACCGATTTATACGAAATCAGACATCTGCAGACCACCACTGCCGATGCACTAAGCCGCCTGTATAAGGACAGCGGAGTGTCCTTCGTTGGCATACACAATGTACATGCTTCTCTAAAGAGGCTTGATATCGGTGGTGCACTGAATACGACCGAGCTTCTTCGCATCTGCAGTCTTTTGGAGGTTGCAAAGCGCGTGAAGGCTTATGGCAGAAGCGCCATGGATAATGAGAAGCAGGATTCTCTCTCCGGTCTGTTTGCAGGGATTGAACCGGTTTCTGCGCTCTGCGATGAGATTAAGAGATGCATTTTATCTGAGGAAGAGATTGCCGATGATGCGAGTCCTGAGCTTTTTAAGATAAGAAAGAGCATACGCGGCATGAACGACAGAATCCATGCGCAGCTCACCAAGCTAATGAACAACAGCACAACGAGGACATATCTGCAAGATGCGGTTGTGACCATGCGTGACGGCAGATATTGTCTGCCTGTAAAGGCTGAGGCTAAGGGCAATGTACCCGGCATGATGCACGACCAGTCATCTACCGGCTCTACCCTTTTTATCGAGCCGATGGCTGTCGTCAATTTGAATAACGAGCTCAAGGAGCTTTTCATAAAGGAGCAGGAGGAGATTGAAAAAATCCTTGCAGCGCTCAGCGACAAGGTTGCCATGAATGCGGCTGCTTTGGAGCAGGACTATGAGATTCTTTCAGAGCTTGACTTCATTTTTGCAAAGGCAAATCTGGCTAAATCATATAACGGTGTGGCACCTGAGTTCAACACCGAGGGGCATATCAATATCAGAAAGGGCCGTCATCCGCTTTTGGATGCTAAAAAGGTGGTCCCTATAGATGTACGGCTCGGCGAGGAATATAAGCAGCTTATCATCACCGGACCAAACACCGGCGGTAAAACAGTTTCACTAAAGACTGTCGGACTTTTGACTCTCATGGGTCAGGCAGGTCTTCACATTCCTGCGGCTGACAGGTCAAAGCTCGCCATCTTTGAGGACGTCTTTGCGGATATAGGCGATGAGCAGAGTATTGAGCAAAGTCTCAGTACCTTCTCGTCTCACATGACCAATATCGTAAAAATTCTTGAAAAAGCTGACGACAGAAGCCTTTGCCTGTTCGATGAGCTCTGCTCGGGAACCGACCCGACAGAGGGTGCGGCACTTGCCATCTCAATTTTAAACAGACTGCACCGGTATGGCGCCATCACCATGGCCACCACACACTACAGTGAGCTGAAGGTATATGCGCTTTCCACAGACGGTGTGGAAAATGCCTGCTGTGAGTTCAACGTGGAGACTTTAAGCCCTACCTACCGCCTGTTAATCGGTATTCCTGGAAAGAGTAACGCATTTGCGATCTCATCAAAGCTTGGTCTGGACGAAAACATCATCGAGGATGCAAAAAGCAGGATTAATGATAACGACCTTGATTTTGAGGATCTGATTGCAAGCCTCGAGTCACAGCGACAAACCATCGAAAAGGAACAGCTTGAAATCAACAGCTACAAGGCCGAGATTGAAAAGCTCAAGAAACAGCTCGAAGATAAAAACGAGCGCATAGACAAGAGCAAAGACAAGATTTTACGCGAGGCAAATGAGGAAGCCTACAAGATACTGCAGGATGCAAAGGAACTTGCCGACAAAACCATCCGCAATTTCAACAAATACGGACAGGGGCAGGCTCCTATGAGCCAGATGGAAAAGGAGCGCTCTGCCCTTCGTGACAAGATGAATGACAAGGAAAAGAAGCTGTCAGACATCAAGAAAAACACTGCCAAGGCAAATCACAAGGCGCCTAAGAAGCTGCGCATCGGTGATTCTGTGCTTGTGCTCTCCCTCAATCTGAAGGGAACTGTCCACACTCTGCCAAACGCCAAGGGCGATTTGTATGTGCAGATGGGTATACTGCGCTCGCTGGTTAATATTAATGACCTCGTGCTCTTAAACGACGAAGTCTCTCCTGCCAAGAAGTACGGCGGCAGCGGAAGCAAGATAAAGATGAGCAAATCGCTGTCAGTTTCATCAGAAATCAACCTGATAGGAAAGACTACGGATGAGGCGCTTGCTCTCTTGGATAAATACTTAGACGACGCATATATCGCTCATCTTTCATCAGTGCGCATTGTCCACGGAAAAGGCACCGGTGCACTGCGAAAGGCTGTGCATGGACTTTTGAAGAGGACAAAAACTATTGCGGAATACCATCTCGGTGAGTTTGGTGAGGGCGATGCCGGAGTAACCATCGCAACCTTTAAATAACGACAATGTACTTTTACGGAATATAAATAATTTTTAAGAAGGAGATTAGAAATGGCTGTTAAACAGAAAATACTGATAGTAGACGACGACAACAATATAGCAGAGCTTATATCTCTATATCTGACCAAGGAATGCTATGACACCAAAATCGTAAATGACGGTGAGCAGGCTCTTATCGCGTTTGAGCACTACAAGCCAAACATGCTTCTTTTGGACCTCATGCTTCCGGGCATAGACGGCTATCAGGTATGCCGTGAGATACGTGCAAAGTCCGATGTGCCGATTATCATGCTCTCCGCAAAGGGCGAGGTATTTGACAAGGTTTTAGGCCTGGAGCTTGGCGCCGACGACTATATACTCAAGCCCTTTGACTCAAAGGAGCTTGTGGCAAGAGTCAAGGCCGTGCTCAGACGCTTCCAGCCTGCAAAGCCGGAGGCCTATGCTTCCGTAGATATCAAGTGTGTGGAGTACCCGGGGCTTATTGTAAATCTGTCCAACTACTCTGTCACTTATGACGGACAGCAGATTGATATGCCGCCAAAGGAGCTTGAGCTTTTATATTTTCTTGCCTCATCTCCAAATCAGGTATTTACGAGGGAGCAGCTTCTGGACAACATATGGGGCTATGAATATGTCGGCGACACACGCACTGTCGATGTGCATGTAAAGCGTCTCCGAGAGAAAATCAAGGACAAGCCAACCTGGCGCATCGCAACTGTCTGGGGCATCGGATACAAGTTTGAGGTAAAATAATAATGAAGCACACCATCTACACTAAGCTGTTAATCAGCTATCTGATTTACGGTGTCATCGCTTTTTTCATTATATGCACCTTTACACAGCATCTCACCACAGACTATATCGAAAAGCAGGAGGCTTCCAATCTCTACAGGGAAGCATCCATCATTGCAGGTGATTACGCCGCCGAATACTTTGGCTCATCCATGTCGCTTAGCGATTTCCAGAATCACATGAAAATCGTAGCCGACTATATGGATGCCAAGGTATGGGTGGTCAGCCCTGACGGTGAGCTGCTCATGGACTCAGATGATCCGTCAATAGGCATTGATATCCAAAATGACAGTTCTAAGCCTGTAGTGATAAATGGCTTTGATGTCACCGATTTTGGCAGCAACAACTATATGATTGGAGATTTTTACGGTTGCTTCAAACATAAGATGCTGTCCGTATTTTCCCCGGTAAATGTCTCGTACCAGAATATCGGCTACATAGTCATTCACAAGACAATGAGCCATATCACGGCAGGTGTAAATGGTTTTATGAACATCTCCTTTTACACTGTAGCGCTCATTTTTGCCTTTGCATTTGTTCTGCTTTTCATGATGAGCCGCTCCATTTACCGTCCTATCTCCAAAATCACAAAGACCGCAAAGAAGTATGCAAAGGGCGATTTCACTGCCCAGATTGATGTACATTCCAATGACGAAATCGGCTATCTGGCAAACACACTAAACTACATGGCAACTGAGCTTGATACGCTTGAGGAGGATCAGCGCAAGTTTGTTTCCAACGTGTCACACGACTTCCGCTCCCCTCTTACCTCGATAAAGGGCTACGTGGAAGCCATGCTGGACGGAACCATCCCTGTTGAGATGCAGGATAAGTATTTAAATATCATACTTTTTGAAACCGAGAGGCTTAATAAGCTCACCAAGAGTCTTATTGATCTGAACCAGTTCGGTCATCACGGCATACACCTGGATATTGCTGATTTTGACATCAATACAATGATCCGCACGACAATCCTTACCTTCGAGGGTAAATGCAGTGAAAAGGGCTTAAGCTTTGACCTGCTGCTTACCGGAAAAGAGCTTTTCGTGCGCGGTGATATGGTCAAAATCCAGCAGATTCTTTACAACCTGATAGACAACGCTGTGAAGTTTTCAAATAATGATTCGAGTATCAAGATTGAGACGAGTATCAGAAATGAAAAGGTGTTTATATCAGTAAAGGATCACGGTATCGGTATACCAAAGGACAGCCTTTCAAAGATCTGGGAGCGCTTCTACAAGAGTGATTTATCCCGCGGAAAGGATAAGCGCGGTACGGGACTTGGCCTGTCTATAGTTAAAGAAATCGTGCAGGCGCATGGTGAGAATATAAATGTGATAAGCACTGAGGGTGTGGGAACTGAGTTTATATTTACGCTGCCGCTCAGCAAAAAAGAAGGGTGAGGCGCAGCTCATCATATGATAGGTGTGGTGGGCGCCTCGCTTTTTAGGTTGTGACGCTGCCGGCATAGCACACAGTATATTCCTTTAATGGAGGTGAAAGGTTTTGGAGAGCGCGCAGCGTAGAATTAGTCAATGTTCTGCTAAAGCTTATTTTTTT
>ENA-OQEL01000390-OQEL01000390.1-human-gut-metagenome-genome-assembly--contig:-NODE-390-length-16093-cov-4.595265_pt1 | contig 16093 bp, 16 predicted proteins | sample MGYA00242796_ERZ504637 | MGnify/ENA primary metagenome ERZ504637 (study PRJEB26092, sample SAMD00036306) | human gut metagenome | host: Homo sapiens | study: EMG produced TPA metagenomics assembly of... | reverse complement strand
GTGAAACGAATTTTTAAAGCAAGTGGGTACACCCCGAACCGAACTTTAATTAGCAAGATTTTCAAAGATCTCTCGTGCTTACAGCGTATAGCTGCTTAGCACATTATTGAATTATTAACGAACTATTAATAGTATGGAAAATGAATATTTTAAGAATTATCACTTTGCTCCTTCCAATTACGACGATAGGGGTAGGAGAATGAGTGATGGCAAGACATTTCGTGATGTGGTAAAGGAGTTCGAATACAATTTTCACGAGACGTATAGCAGTGAGTATGCGCTTAATTTGTATGCAAACTCCCGTACGATGGCACTTTTGGCGAAATCGAATGACGCTGCTCCCTTCTTGATTTACGGAATGGATTTGACGCAAGGCGACTCATTCGACCCGATACAGGACCCTTTTGTCAATCATGAGATGGAGAAGCATAGCCAGAATATTTACGTATATGGCATTGACTCTGCCTTTATGACTGATTTTGATGAATACGGTTATCCTGTTTGGGATGAAAATGGGGACATCTATCCATTGACCTTGCTTGTTGACAATGCCATGAGTGATGGGATCGTTCGATTGGCTGTTCCAACAGGCGATGATGGAGATGAAATAGAAATAGCCCCAATAAATATAACACAATTTGAATATGCCTAATGGAAACGAAAGAACAGGAAAGAAACTGGCATCTGGTTCGTAACGATAATGGCGAATGGATAAGTGACGAGAATGTTGTCTTTCTTACGAAGCAGGAAGCAAGGTCGCTCCAGATAAAGGCCAGATTATCAGGTAAGACATTATCTCTTCAGCATGGATATGATGGTGAATTGTGGTGTTATAAGCATGAAATGGATTACATCAACCAAAAATGAATAGTTATGAACAATATCTCTTTATTGGAACCGGGACTTTTAGATGCAGGTCACAGCTTATATCAATTGCTGAAAGGTGATCAGGCACCATCATGGTGGAAGCTTCTGACAAAGGATCATGAGCTTTATATTGAAATCAGAAAGAAGAACGTGATTGACATTTATTATTATGGTGGTAGAATGGCTGAAATATCATATGATAGGTTCAGCGATGGAGTTGTGGCTAAGGCTCATCCAAAATATTTAGGATATACTGATGTTAAGGATGAGAACTATTATAGAAGAAGCGTTAGCAAAGGTGGCAAGGAACAATTCACGCCCATCTATCAGGATTGCCAGAATTGGCTGGAATCAAGAGTAGAGGAACTCAAGGAAAATATCAGAAATATTTATTCTCAATCTGAAAATGGAGAGAATACCAAGGAGAAATTCATTCAGGGAAAATTAATAACGGAAGGACGTGATAAATATCTGGATTCAGAATTTGCTCATCGTTTTCACGATCATGAGAAGGAGACGATCAGGATTGATATGGTAAAGATAGAGGATAACCGTATCATTTTTGAAGAACTTAAAAGAATTGGTTATAGCCGTTTGCGAACTAAGAATGGTGAACCGGAAATCTTGACCCAGATCAGAAATTATCGGGAGTTTCTTCAATGTAATAAAGACCGTCTTGCTGCGTATTACAAAATGTTATACCGCATTAAAAAGGAGCTGGACCTCCCTGTTCCTTCTGTTGATGACGTTGATAGTCTTACTGTTGACCCTGAGCCACAGTTGTTGATAGCTTGCAACTACAAGAAAGATACTGAAGGTCGTAAGAAACGTATAGACGATATAGAGAGAATCTTATCATCAGCAAATATTAACTACCGTATCGATAATTTCGTATGAATATCAAGGTTTATCGCGGCACCCACCAGATAGGTGGGTGTGTGACGGAATATGAATATCAGGGTAGGCATTTGTTTGTTGATTATGGCGAAGAACTGCCTGGTGGTCCTCAGACTGGAGATTTACAGGTTGAAGGATTAACGTATGGCGATATATCCAAGAGTGCCTTGCTGATTACTCACTATCATGGGGATCATATTGGCTGTATCCCAAAACTGCCGAAAGACCTGCCTATTTTCATGGGTAGAATCAGTCGTGATATTCAAATGGAACTTTCTAACCGTCTTCAGATGGTTGATGTTTTTCACCGGAATATGTCTGAACGTCTGAAAACTGTTCATACTTTTGAGCCAGGCAGACCTTTCAGCTGGGGGAGTTTTCACATCATGCCTGTTACTGTGGATCACTCTGCTTTTGATGCTTATGCTTTTAAGGTAGAGGCTGGTGGTGTTAGTGCCTTTCATACTGGTGATTTCCGCACTCATGGTTTTAGAAGTGGCAGGTTATCAGATGTCATCGAGAAATTTGTTGGCAAGGTGGATTATGCGGTCTGCGAAGCAACCAACATTTCTCGGCCTCTTGCTGCCAGTCAATCTGAGCATGATTTGCAGAAGGAGTACCAGGAGTTATTTAAAGAGAACACAGGCCATATTGTATATTCTTCATCTACCAACATAGATAGGCTGTTTGGTTTGTATCATGCCGCAAAGAATGCAGGGCGAGTGTTCATTATAGATGAGTACCAGAAGAAAATAATGGATATTGTTACTCAGCGAGATTCCTTGTGGAGTAAATCAAGGCTGTATCAGTTTTCGGAGCATTACAAGCCGTTTGTTCTTTCTGTGTTAAAAGGCGAATTCTGGATGAATGATAGATTCAAGGACCTTCTGGAGAAAAAAGGTTATGTGTTGATGGCTCGCTCTAATCCTAGGTTTGATAGTTTGATCAAAAGGATTCCCGGTGTGAAGCAGGTGTATTTGTCCATGTGGGATGGCTATGTTGATAAGAGCAAGGCTGCCTACAATGAGCAGTTGGCAAAATCTCTAGGAAAAGGCTATTTACGAATGCATACCAGTGGTCATTGCGACATGAATAGTTTGCGCGAGTTATTCCGGTTGTTGCATCCCAAGGCCATTGTTCCCATCCATACGGAGAAGCCGGAAGACTTTGCACAGTTGTTTGGTGACGAGTGGTCTGTTGTGGTGCTGAATGATGGAGAGAGCATCTCTTCTATATCGTCGGGAACTGCAGATGCTCATGATTCCAAGGTTGTATTAAAGAAATAGCAAAATGAAGATACTACATCTTTCAGATACTCATGGCTTGCATCATAGATTAGATGATATGCCAGAAGCTGATGTCATCGTTCACAGCGGTGACATCAGTAACAGTGGCACGGAAGAAGAGGTGCTTGACTTTCTGAACTGGTTCATCGAGTTGCCCTATCCGCACAAAATCTTTGTGACGGGCAACCATGATCTTTGTCTATGGGAGGCAGAGGGGATAGAGGACTTGCCTGGTAACATTCATTTGCCTTCAGGACAAGGGAGTAGAGATAGGTGGTGTGAGGTTCTTTGGAATAGCCTACAATCATTCCGAAGCCATGATACCGGCAGATACGGATATTGTTGTGACACATGAACCGCCAGTCATGATTCTGGATCAGTCTAGTGGCATTCATTGGGGAAATGCTCCATTACGAAACAGGATATTTGAGGTTAGTCCCAAATATCATCTCTTCGGTCACGCCCACCAGGATTATGGCACAGTGGAGCAGAAGGGTATCATCTTTTCTAATGCGGCACTACTTGATGACATGAACCGATTAGTCAGAATGCCAAGACTATTCTCATGGGATTCCTAGTATTATAGGCATACTTGATTTTCACTAGTTGTCACAACTTTTTAAGTATAAAAATCATGGTTGAGATTGAACCTAAAACAGACCGATGTGAACAAGAGTTCATATCGGTCTGTTTTAGTTATAACGGAAAACTGTTAGCTGTGAGAAGGATGGCGGATTAATACTCTTGCCATCCTTTTTTGCTTGCAAGTTTGAGATGGTTGCCAGTGCTGCGATATTCTAGACAGCGTCTGACAAATTCAAATATAATAATGTCTAAGCATAAGTCATACAAGAATATCATTTCTCTTACTTCCCTTAACTTTCCCACATGCGAAAGTTATGGATAAAAATGTTCATCTGACAGGAGAGTCTAATCCCCAGCCTGCTTGAGAAAAAAGGCTGGGGATTTCTGATCTTAATCACAGTAAAATTCCGGATAAATAGTTATTCAACGTATGTAAGCTGGCAGGTTTGTATGCAGCCAGCCTAAATCACCTTGACTCTCCTTTTTTCCTTCTCTTCCATCAATCACGATTTTCTCGAAGACGATGGCTGGGTCGTTAGGAGTGAGGGTGAGGCTGTGGATGCCATCGGATGAGGCTGGCAGCTCTAGCTCTATCACCTTGTCCACGATGCGAGTGGCTATCGTTGGATAATAGATATTGTAGATGTTCTCCGGCTTCTCGTTCAAATCTTTGTTGAAGTTAACCTCTACAGGAGAAGCGCCATCTAAACTTACACCATAGGTTAATCCGCCCTTGTTGAGATAATCCAAGGTTGATTTGGTAATCACATGAATGCGAACCTTCTGCTTGCCATTAAATGCCTTGCCATCCGAAGTTTTGCTAACTTGCATCTTAAACTTGTAAGTGATGCTGGCTCCCTTTACACTCTTAGTATATGGCATCAGAGTCATTGCCGATACGCTTTTGCCCATGAATGGAATCTCTGTCCATTTTGCCTCGGCAGCATCCGTCTTGCTGCTATAGTAAGGAGCTTCGATTTCTACCACGCCGTTGTTTTCGCTGATAATCACTCCATCCTTGGAGGTTACCCGGAAGAGCTCCGGACAGGTATCCTTCTCGAAATCATCATTCCAACTCTTATAGCCGATATGCTTCTGGGTCATCATGCCGTTCCACTTGCCGCCAGCCATCTTATGGTTGTAATAGTCGCAGATGAGTGAATCGCGCTTGAAGAGGCGCTCGCATTCATCAGCCCATACATTCGCCTTCGGATTGCCCTGCTTATAGAGGGCATGGTTCTGTGCCTGGGCAAAGTACATCTGATGCAGATTGCTCATCATCTCGATAGGGAAGAGGATAATCTGACGATAGGCGTCGTGATAGGATGCCGGCAGACTGTTGTACTGGCGCAGCGCATCGGCTTCGAGCTGGAGATACTGGTTTACCACCTCCTGCCATTCACCGTTTTCCAGACTGTAGGTGTTCTTGTCGAGCATCTCTGGGGTGCAGCGGCCGTTGTACTTGCAGATGAGGTTAAGAATGCGGGCTGCTTCATCGGCCTGCGATTCACTAAACTGCTGTGCGCACCAGTCGCGGGTATGACGGGTGATGTTGTTTACATCGTATTTACGTGGATTCCAAGCCATGTCCATAAACTGGCTGATAGGATATTCCATCGGCTTGAGGTCGCCCACATTGAGAATCCAGAGACGGTCGATGCCATTCTCGTAAGCAAGCGTCAACTGCTCCCAAGGATTCTGCACAGGAGTAACGTTGAGCATCTTTGAGTTTCTTGGAGCACCTACGTAATCTACGTGATAGTATAAGCCCCAACCGCCTTTGTGCTTGCGTTCCTTGGCATTCGGCACACGGCGCACGTTACCCCAGTTGTCATCGCAGAGCAGGAGGGTTACGTCATCAGGCACCTTCATGCCCTTGTCGTAGTAATCCAATACCTCTTTATATAGTGCCCAAACCTGTGGGGTTTCGCTAGCCTTTCTGCCGGTTACGTCAGCGATAATCTTACGCTGGTCGTTGATGATGTTGGTCATCAGCTTCGTATCTGCCTCTTCGCTCATCGCTTCATCGCCGTCGCCGCGCATTCCGATGGTTACAATCTGTTCTGTTCCTTTCATTCGCTCAATGCCTTCACGGAAGAACTTCTGCAGGTTAGCCTTGTTTTTCTGATAGTTCCATGGTCCCCATCCCTTTCGGTTGCGGGCGTATTCCTGGTGGTTGCGGGCCATCGGCTCATGATGGGAAGTACTCATCACTACGCCCATTTCATCTGCCGTCTTCTCGTTCTCCGGGTCATCGGCATAGAAAGCCCAGCCCCACATGGCAGGCCACATCATGTTACCTCTCAGTCGCAATACCAGTTCGAAGACGCGCTGATAGAAACGGTGGTCGCCATATCCGGTGCCGTAGGTGTTCTTTACCCATGACGTTAGGCAAGGTGCCTCATCGTTGAGGAAGATGCCGCGATAACGTACGGCTGGTTCGCCATCTGTATAGATACCCTTGTTTACGAAAATAGAATCGTGGTGCTCTACAGGCACGTCTGCCCAGTCATACCAAGGCGATACGCCCATCTGCTGCGAGAGTTCGTAGATGCCGTAGATGGTGCCTCGGCGGTCGCTGCCAGCAATGACGAGCTGACCATCTATGAGCGTGATGATAAACTTTTCCCGTTTGCCCTTCAGTAGATTTCCGTTGATGCGCTTCTGTTTCACCAGTTGGTCGATGGCTGCTGAATGGCCGATGGTGCCTACGAGGATAGCTGGTCGGGCTGTGTCGGCTTTTTTCTGAAAACCGGCATCCGAGGTGAGGGTGGCTGTGGCTCCACTCACACTTTTTATATCTTTTAGCAGGGCATGAGCAGCATAGCTCACTCCTTTGCAGTCGTTGGTGTCCATGTAGATTTCTACCCGGTTATTGGCATTCAGCAGCAAGTCTCCTTGCTTGAAATCTACAAATCTGTCGGCGGCGCTCATGCTGATTGTTGAGAGCAGGGCAGCGCCAGCCAGGAATGTTTGCTTGATGTTGTTTAGTTTCATATTTATTTATTTTGTTGTTATTTTCCGATTGTCAGCAATGTGTTTTTGCCGGTTGCAAAGGTAGCCAAAACTATCCGGATATACTTTATTTTATGTAATCTTTAGTTTTTAATATGTTTCATTTTTACTTTTCTGTCCGTTTCTCTTTGTATTTTCAAAGAAAAATAGTAATTTTGCATAGTAAAAACAGAAAAAAGAATATATATAATGATAGACAGACCGACGATAGCAAAAATTATGGATGCCACCAAGATAGAAGAGGTGGTATCTGAATTTGTTACGCTCAAGAAGCGTGGCATCAATTATGTCGGCTTGTGTCCTTTTCATAACGATTCCAATCCATCTTTCTCTGTATCTCCAACAAGAGGTATCTGTCATTGCTTTACCTGCGGAAAGGGAGGTAATGCAATCAACTTTCTGATGGAACTGGAACAGATGACCTATCCCGATGCCCTTCGCTGGCTCGCCAAGAAATATAAAATAGAAATTCAGGAACGGGAACTGACTAATGAAGAAAAACAGCGCGAGAGCGAAAGAGAATCCATGTTTATCGTCAACGATTGGGCGGCGAAATATTTTCAGGATATTCTCTTGCATGATGTGGATGGTATCGCTATCGGTATGGCTTATTTCCGAGGAAGAGGTTTCAGGGATGATATCATCAGAAAATTTCAGTTGGGTTTTGCGCTCCCTAAGCGTACTGCTCTTGCTGAAGCGGCTAAGGCGGCTGGCTATAATCCGAAATATCTGGTTGATACGGGACTCTGCTTCAAGGTGGATAAGGACGAAGCCGGCAATAAGTCGGGTGAGGATAAGATTCTTGACCGTTTCTCGGGCAGAGCCATCTTCCCTTGGTTCAGCGTGAGCGGCAAGGTGGTAGCTTTTGGCGGACGAGTTCTCGACAGCAGAACCAAGGGCATCAGCCAGAAATATGTCAACTCGCCTGATAGTGTTATTTATCATAAGGAGCGCGAACTCTATGGACTCTATCAGGCCAAGAAGGCGATAGCCAAGGAGGATTGTGTCTTTATGGTGGAAGGATATACCGATGTTATCTCGATGCATCAGTGTGGCATCGAAAATGTGGTGGCTAACTCGGGTACAGCGCTGAGCGTGCATCAGATTAGATTGCTGCACCGCTTTACCAGTAATATCGTTCTTCTCTATGACGGCGATAATGCGGGTATTCATGCTGCGCTGCGAGGTACCGATATGCTGCTTGAAGAAGAGATGAACGTAAAGGTACTCTTCCTCCCTGACGGCAATGACCCAGACAGTTTCGCCCGCAGTCATTCGGCAGAGGAATTCAGAAGATATATTCAGGAGAATCAGACCGACTTCATACAGTTTAAGACCGATATTCTGCTGCGCGGTGTGACAGACCCTGTAAAGCGAAGCCAGGCTATCAATTCGATTGTAGAGAGCATCTCGAAAATCAAGAATCAGATAACGCGCGCTTCTTATATCACCGACTGTTCTCACCGTTTGGGCGTGAACGAGGCAATTATCGTGAATGCCTTGAATAATTTTGTGCGCAACGGTATGAGTGAGCAGGTAAAGGCAGAGCGACGTGCTGCGGGATTGAAAGATTCGCCTGTAGCGGCAGCGCAGCAGGCGCAATCGGTGATGAGAGCGGTTACCCCACTGGATAAACTTCTGGAAGTAGAAGGACTTCTGGTACAGTTGATTATTCATCATGGCGACCAGCTCATCACGGTACAGGATGTAGACGGAAATGATGTGGAGGTAGCTGTGGCCCAGTATATCAGTCTTGATTTGGGTGGAGATGGCTTTAAGTTTCATAATGATTTATATAATCAGATTATGCAGGAGGCTGTGGAGCATCTCGAAAAAGAAGATGATTTTGTCGCTGAAACTTATTTTGCCAATCATCCGAATCCGGAAATCAGCAGGTTGGCAGGTTTGCCTACAGGTGACCAGGAGGTATCTACGGCTAGTCTGCAGATGAAGATGAACGCCGATAAGCTCCGTCAGTTTGTCTTTAAAGACATCTTGAGCTTCCGTACTCATTATATTGCTCAGCGTATTATTGAGGTACAGCAGGAGTTTGCCAGGAATCCGACCAATCGTGAACTGCTGCAGGAGTTTATGAAACTCAAGCAGATGAACACGCTTCTGGCGAGTCAGGCAAACAATATCTTCAATTAACCGGAACTCCTGTCCTGTGGGGAGGAACTCTGTAATGAAGTATTAGAGATTTAAAAGGAGAAATGCTATATGATTTATTTTCACTGGATATATCTGTTGCTTTATGTCGTGATAACCGTTCCGGCTATCATTACCGTCTTGATGGACAATCGTCAGCCCGCCAAGACGATGGCATGGATATTGGTCTTCTTCTTCATCCCCTTTGTGGGTATCATCTTCTATTTCTTCTTCGGACAGAATACCCGCAAGGAACGGCTTATCAGCGACCGCAGCATGGACCAGCTCACCAAGCGCTCCATGCTCGAGTTCGTAGAGCAGGAGAATCTTCACCTGCCAGACAGCAATAAACCGCTGATGAATCTCTTTGCCAACCAGAGTTGGGCGCTGCCTTTTAAAGATAATCAGGTGGATATTTATACTGATGGCTATGATTTCTTCCTTACCTTATTATATAATATAGGACAGGCAAAGCATCATATTCATCTCGATACCTATATCTTCGAAGCCGATGCCTTGGGATATCTGATAGCTGATGCCTTGATTGATAAGGCGGAGCAGGGAGTAGAGGTGCGACTGATTTATGATGATGTAGGCTGCTGGAAGGTGAAGGATGAATTCTTTGAACGTATGCGTGATGCAGGCATTGATGTACATTCGTTCATGCCAGTCCGCTTTCCGGCTTTTACGAGTAAGGTAAACTATCGTAACCACCGCAAACTCTGTGTCATAGATGGTAAAGTGGGCTTTATCGGCGGCATGAATATAGCTCTGCGCTATGTGAAGGGTGATAAGAAACAGGCTTGGCGCGATACGCATCTCCGTATAGAGGGCGGTGGCGTTTACGCCATTCAGAGAGCCTTTCTGGTAGACTGGTATTTCGTAGACCGTACATTGGTTACTAGTCGCCAGTATTATCCGCCGGTCAGTGCGCATATCCACAACAATTGTCTCGTACAGATAGTTACGAGCAGTCCTATCAGTCCTTGGCCTGATATCATGCAGGGCTATGTCCGCATCCTGCTTCAGGCCCAGAAGTATGTGTATATGGAAACGCCTTATTTCTTGCCAACCGAACCTGTATTGTTTGCCATGAGAACAGCAGCTTTGGCGGGTGTGGATATCCGTCTGATGTTGCCCCGTCATGCTGATGCCAAACTGGTAGAGTGGGCATCACGTTCGTATGTGATGGAGGCGATAGAGGCTGGCGTAAAGGTTTATCTCTATACGGCAGGCTTTAATCATAGTAAATTGCTGGTAAGTGATGATAATCTCTGTACGATAGGCAGTACGAATATTGACTTCCGAAGTTTTGAGAATAATTTCGAAGCGAATGCGTTCTTCTTTGATGAGGGGATGGCGCAGCGCGTGAAGGCTGTCTATCTGCAGGATGAGGCGAAGAGTATCCTGGTAGATGATGTATCTTATTTCGTAAAACGTCCGTTCCGGCAGCGTCTTTTCGAGAGTACGGTAAGATTACTCTCGCCGCTGCTGTAAAGGAGGGGGAGTGAAGAGAAGTGAAGGGAAGTGAAGGGGAAGTTAAAGGACAACAGTTTTCTGGTGTAAAACGTAGAGCATTTGTCCCTTAACTTCCCTCTCACTTCCCTTAACTTCCCTCTCACTCCCTTTTTTTATCTGAATATTGAGAAGTTTACGCTTCCGTAACTTCTGTGTTCCAGAAATCGTGGATGCTCGGAAAAATCATAGTCTTTGCCATGCTCAAAGACGAAGATGCCTCCTTCGTTGAGATAGTCGCCATTCAGAACGAGGTCAGGAATCTGCGGCAACTCCTTCAGGGCGTATGGAGGATCGGCAAAGATAAAGTCAAACTTCTGCTTGCAGGTCTTCAGAAAACGGAATACATCACCACGAATCAGAATATCTTTGTTTTCGCCCAACTTCTGAAAACATTGGCGTATGAAGTTGGCATGATCGCGGTCGGCCTCTACGCTGATTACCCGGCTGCAGCCTCGTGATACCAGTTCGAGCGAAATGCTGCCCGTACCGGCAAAAAGGTCGAGGGCAGAGGTATCATCAAAATCAATATATCCCTGCAGAACATTAAAGATGTTCTCCTTTGCAAAATCTGTTGTCGGACGCGCCTTAAACGAACGTGGAATATCGAAATGGCGTCCCTTATATTGTCCTGTTATGATTCTCATATTTACTTTGAACTTTGAATGTTGAACATTGCACTTTATGATAAGCTATTCTGTTGAATTCTTAACTGTCAACTTTTAACTATCAACTCTTGTCTTACTTACTTAGGTACAGCGCCATCAAATCGAATGGCAGACCTTTAATCTCTGTGATGGGCGCACGGTTGAATTCGGCGGCAGGATTCAGAATGAAGGTCTTCTTGATGTAGAGTTTCGTGTTGTAGAGGAACCAATCCTTATCCGGAACATTGCCTGATACATGCAACTCATCCTGCATCTGGTTGAATCCTAACTGCTTCCATACATAGAGAATGAAATAGAGGGCATCCTTGGCATGCTCGGCATTGAACGAGTTGAAGAATTTGAAACGGTTCTTCTCGAAACCGAAAACGTCCAGCTTCTTGTCGTGGAAATAAACATAGAGCTTGCGGTGAATGCCGGTGAAACTGCGATGATGCAGATAGTGCCACATGGGTTGAATGATAGGTGTGAAGCGGACATCCTTGAAGTTGTCTTCTACCACCATCTTCAAATCCTTGTTGATAGGAAATACCGCTACCGCATTCAGTTCCGGCTGCACTCTGTAGAGAATGGCATCGCTGTTATGACTGTTGAAGGCATGCTGATAGAGCACATCGATATCCTCTTCATGAAATTCTTCGATAGGAACCAGCAGGATAGGCGAATCGAGATATACGCGTACCTTCTGGTATCCCCGCTGCAGGAGAGTACTCTCCTTGAAAGCCTGACGCAAGTTGGCTGCCATCGAAACACCACTCTTTACTGTGTAAGGTTCATAGATGAGCTGATGCTCAGCTTCACGGTCAACTACCGAAAAACTGAGGGTGTTTCTGCTCACGCGGATGGTGAGTCGTGCTTGCTGAATGTTGTTACCTTTTATTTGCATATCTGTTACCAATTACCTGCGTTGTTATTATCTGTCGTTAAATCGCCTATCTTGAGTCCGGGATAGTTGCCGGCATAGTTGGCCTCCTCTATCTTCTGCTGGATGGAACCTTCATCGAGTCCGTCGAGGAAGGTCTCATAACCGGCCCCACATTCCATCACCGGAATCTGCTTACCGCTTTTCCCTACGATAACCGTGGCAGCAAGTGTAAACTTCTTACCGTCGGCATAGGGAATGTATTGGGCATCTTCCTGTAAGAATTTGCCTTTTACCAGTGTCGGAAAATCGCCTGTATATACGCCGTGTTTCGCCTTGTATTTCTCTTCAGCCTGACGTATCTGCATCAGTTTCTCCTTCACCTCTGCTTCTCTGCTAGCCATGGCTTTCTGGAAGCGGATGGGCTGGCTTACACTCAGAATACAGAGTAGCATCATGATAATGACGCATGCTCCCAAAATATAATTATTCTTTATTCTTTTTCTCATTTCAAAAAGTATTATTACTTTTGCACAGCAAATAGGTGCAGTAAATTTTCTGCAAAGATACTAAAAGTTTTCGAAATATGAACATTGAAGAGTTAAAATATCAGATATTACAGCAATTTGGCTTTCCGCCAACCCCAGAACAGGCTCAGGCGCTCGATGTTTTCGTGCAGTTTATGACGGATAGTAATCCTCATGCTGTGATGATTCTCCGGGGTAGTGCGGGTACCGGTAAGACATCGCTTTCGGGTGCTATCGTCCGTACGCTCCGTGCTGTTCGCCAGAAGGTGATGCTCCTTGCTCCTACGGGTAGGGCGGCTAAGGTTTTCTCTCTGAACAGCGGGATGCCTGCCTATACCATTCATCGCCGCATCTATCGCGAAAAGGCGTTTGCCGGAGTGGATGGACAGTTCAATCTCAATGATAATCTCTATACTGATACGCTTTTTATGGTAGATGAGGCTTCGATGATTGCCAATCTGGGATTGGGCGGAACCACCTTTGGCAGCGGTTGTCTGCTAGATGATCTGATTCATTTTGTGTATCAGGGACGTAATGACCGACTTTTGCTGATTGGCGATAAGGCACAGTTGCCTCCTGTTGGTGAGGAAGAATCACCAGCTCTTTCTGCAGCGATGCTCCAGGGATATGGACTGTCGGTTTATGAGTGTGATTTGAACGAAGTAGTCCGTCAGAGTCAGCAGTCGGGTATTCTCTTTAATGCTACCCGCATCCGTCAGATGATTACCCACGATGACATTACCCAGCTGCCTAAAATCCGTTTCTCCGGTTTCTCGGATATCAGGGAAATGCCGGGCGCAGAACTCATCGAGGCACTTGGTGACAGCTATCATCAGGTAGGACTTGACGATACCATTGTTGTGACTCGTAGCAACAAGCGCGCCAACATCTTCAACCAGGGCATCCGCAACATGGTGCTTGATAGGGAAGAGGAACTCGAGAGTGGCGACATGCTGATGATTGTGAAGAACAATTATTATTGGATGGAGGAGGAGAGGAAGAAGATAAAGGAAAGGCAATTAAGTGAAGAACGAAAAGTGAAGAGTGAAAAATTTAATACTTTAGCTAATCATACAGTTCAAAGTAACGAAGTTCCAAGTCATGAGATTCCTGCTTTTCTGGCTAATGGAGATAGGGCGAAGGTGATGAAGGTGAGTCGTCGCATCGAACTCTACGGCTTTCATTTTGCCACCCTTCTGTTGAAATTTCCCGATTATGATAATTATGAACTGGAGGCTACGGTATTGCTGGAAACCTTGACGAGTGAGGCTCCTGCTTTGACCCATGATCAGCAAGAGCAGCTTTTCCATAAGATAGAGGAGGATTATCAGGACATACCCCTGAAGGCAGACCGTATGAAGGCAATCCGGCAAGACCCGTATTTCAATGCTCTGCAAGTGAAGTTTGCCTATGCCGTTACCTGTCATAAAGCGCAGGGCGGACAGTGGTCGCATGTCTATGTAGACCAGGGCTATATGACGGATGAAATGCTTACTCCCGATTATATCCACTGGCTCTATACTGCATTTACCCGAGCCACAGAGATGCTATATTTGGTGAATTGGCCAAATACGCAGATAGAAGGAGAGTAATTTACTCTTCTTCTTTTGTTCAGGATTTATATGAAAAGAAAAAAGTCCGGCTCTCTTTCGAAAGTCGGACTCTTAAATTTTTGAGTTATTTTTTGGGAAAAGTGGGTAGTGATGGATTCGAACCACCGAAGGCATAGCCAGCAGATTTACAGTCTGCCCCATTTGGCCACTCTGGTAACTACCCAAAAGCTTTATATCTCAAAAGCGAGTGCAAAGGTAATGCTTTTATTTGATATTACCAAATTTTTTCGGTATTTTTTTCTCTTTTCCTTCAAAAAAATGTTCATTTTTCCCCTATAAAATAGGTTTTTTCCCCCTCTCTTTTTACCTTTTTACCCTTTTTATCCTTTTACCTTTACCACATGTCTTCTGCGGTGTTTCCTCGACAGCCTTCTGTGCTTGTAATGCTCATATTTCTTGATGGCAACGAATACCGTGAGGGCAAGGACTACGGCTAGCAGGAAGAGCGAGATACCGATGATGATGATGAAGATAGAGGAGTAGAGTAGCATATGTTGTGCTGTCTTGTTCATTTTTGTTGAAATTTGCGTGCAAAGTTACGCATTTTTCGATAAATATTAAAGAAACAAAGAAAAGTTGTATCTTTGCAAACGTTTTGTAGTATCTGATATACAGAACTGAATAATTATTGAATAAATATACATACATGATTGTTACAATAGAATGGATGGAGGAGTGGTTCAGGCGTTTCGACCAGGAATATTTCGGGGGAAAGCTGCCTGTTCCTGAACTCGGACTTACTCATGCCAAGACTCGCTTGGGGCAACTTGCCTATAAGCGGGCCTCCAGATGGGGACGCACCAAACTCTACGATTTCAAACTCTCCATGTCTACTTATTATGATATGACCGACAAGCAGGCAAAGAGTGTCTTGCTCCACGAGATGATACATTACATCATCGGTTATACAGGACTGAAAGATACCTCGGCTCACGGGGTTGTGTTCAAGGGACTGATGGATAAGCTCAACAGCCAGTATGGCTGGGATATCAGAGTATCGACATCCACCAAGGGTTGGAAGGTAAGCGAAACCGTAAGAAGCAGGAAAGAGAAGAAGGGACCGCAAATCTATCTGATGCTTGCCATCGAGATGAATGATGGAAGACATTATCTCTCGAGAGTGAATCCGAGTTTTGCCCGTCGCATCGAAAATCAGCTGAAGACGGTCAGGGAAGTGGTTTCTCATCAGTGGTATACTACGATGGAGAACTATTTCGAAGACTATCCGCAGGTGCGCAGCTTGAGAGGAAGGCGCATCTCGAAGGCCGATTTCGGAAAGTTGCTCAATGTGCTCACTCCCTTTCAGCTGTAATGCCAGATGAATGTATAAGAAAAAGAATAACCAAAACTCATTAAAGATATAAAATGAAAGAAACCTGGAAAATGATAGCCCTGCTGGCAATAGCCATTGGAGGACTGCTGGCTTATGCCTTTATTCCAGAGCAAGTGGCTGAAAACATTCCGCTGAAACAGATTGGAATGGATGCGCTCACCGGTAAAAGCGAGGCAGAGCTTGCTGAAGAGGAAAAGGCTGACAGCATGATAAAGGAACCCGTGGATACGGCGGCGCAGCGAGTACTGATCTTCGGCGACTCGATGTCGGAATATCTAGGTCTGCGACTGGCTGATTATGCCAACAAGAACGGTCATAAACTCACCTGTATTACCTGGGTGAGTTCGGGCACCAGAAACTGGGCTGCTACCGATACCCTGCAGCATTATATCCAACGTATCAAACCTACCCATGTCTTTGTATGTCTGGGCAGCAACGAACTGTATACGTCTGATATGAAGGGATGTGAAAAACGCATCCGTGCCATCCTGAGCAAGATTGGTAATATTCCGACGATATGGATCGGTCCGCCAAACTGGTGTGAGGATAATGGATATAATAAACTCCTCCGTGAGGTGATGGGACCACGAGGCTATTATCCTAGTTACAAACTTACCTTCGAACGCCAGAAAGACGGCCGGCATCCGACTATGGCTTCATCTGCCATGTGGATGGATAAGATTGTAGAGTGGATGAATAGCGGTCATTGTGTGCATCCGTTCCGATTGGAAATTGCCGGATAAGCGTGACCGCAGATACAGACAGATTACCATCTTGCCT
>ENA-OQEL01000388-OQEL01000388.1-human-gut-metagenome-genome-assembly--contig:-NODE-388-length-16185-cov-3.775875_pt1 | contig 16185 bp, 21 predicted proteins | sample MGYA00242796_ERZ504637 | MGnify/ENA primary metagenome ERZ504637 (study PRJEB26092, sample SAMD00036306) | human gut metagenome | host: Homo sapiens | study: EMG produced TPA metagenomics assembly of... | reverse complement strand
CTGCTGTTTCCCTCGTTTTCGTTCTGACAGGTTCTATCGATTTTTTTTCACACTCGGTTTGACCGGCTCTGTTTTTTTCTCTGCTCCTCTTTCCCATCATCCGGCACTATATCTGGCACTACAATATTTCCATCCTCCAGTTTTGCTCCACAGCTTCCGCAAAATCTTGTCGCATCTGACCACTCTTTTCCACATACCGGGCATTTTTTCATACTTGTTTTCCTCTCCTGTCCCTTTTTATCCACAAATCTTTTTTCTTTGCAATAAATGATCCAAAATCCACCTCCCTATTTTGGATCATTTATCTTTTTGCTGTCTGATTTGATCTTCTCTTCTGTGCTTTGCTTTTTCAAACACGCTCTCGATTTTACTCGTCAACTTTATGTCCACAAACCGTACAGAATTTCATATCCGGTTCCAGCGGTGCTCCGCATTCACTGCAAAAAGCCGGCCGTTCCTGTTCTTCTTCCACCGTTTCCTGTTCTTCACTCTGCAGTTTCATTCCACAGCTGCTGCAGAACATCATTTCCGGTTTGATTTTTGCACCGCAGCGCGGGCAGCTGTTCATTGCATTGATTGCCTGGATCTGCAGTTTGCATGCTTCCATAGCCTCTTCCAGCTCCCGGATCTGGCCAATTTCCTCTTTGACTTCTTCCAGCGGATTTTCCCGATATGCACAGTAAACTTTATATCCTATTTCACTGTAGATTTCATTGATTTTCGTCTCCGATTCAGAAATCACCATATTCAGTTTCGTAATCTCCGACAAATCCTTTGCTTTTTGCATAGTTGAATATCCTGCTTTTGAAATTTTCCTTTTACTCCATCTAAAAATGCCATTTTTCTTCCCCTTCCATTCTTTTTTGTACTTTATAATCTGCTTTTTTTAGATCTGCCGTCTTCTCTCTTATAAGGGGCTTTCCCCTCCTGATTCACGCAATTCCCCGCCTCACTGCTTATTGCTTTCCTCAATGAAAACAGGGATTTCCTTGATTTGATTAAATTTTTCCGCTCAGCGCGCATCACTTTTCGATTCGTTTTTCCTATTTTTCTTCCTTATAGCTTTTCAGGACACGGCTCAGACTCTCCGGCGATAAATGCAGATAGGAAGCGATATCTTTCTTACTCACAACGTCTACCAGATCCCGATAGGTATCAACAAAATTATTGATATCGTTCCTTTGCCCTGTGGTTTGCAACAATATCCTCATGTTCAATTAGCTTTTTATATGCAAGGCTGAGTGCACGGTTATATAAACGCATCATTTCCGGCGATTGCTCAATCAACTTCAACAATTCTGGTATCGGGACGCACAGCATGGTACACGAACTGATTGATTCTATCGTCAAAAGTGATTTCACATTTACGGATAAATTGGAAATTCCTACAACAATGTCTCCTTTTAAATAACCAAAGCAGGAAACATGCTCTTTTCCATCTCCCTTGCTTTCACAATACCCTTTTACAATGCCCGATACCAGAAAAGGAACGCATGGCAGCGGTTCCCCTTCTCGAATGATAACTTCCTTATCTTTCACCTTCCAGACATACGCCATTTGTTCCAGACTGCTCAGCACATTTTTATTTTTGATACCTAAATAAGTTTTGAAGAACTCCTGTTTTTCTATATTTTCATTTTCCAACCGCTCTATTTCCTTTCTGCCTTTTTATTTTACATTACATAACATCAATCTTTTTTATTCCTATGCAATTTTGTTAATTATATCATGAACAGTTTTTCACATCTCATCATTCTCTTGATTTAGATCAATATTGCAATTTTCTGAATATTCTGTATTTTTAAATTTTGTCAAAAAAGAAGAACCTGTTTCTCCTGCAGGTTCTTCTTTTCATTTATCTCATATTTTCTATTTCTTTCATATTAGAGCGTGTTGGAAAAGACTTTTCATATTCTACATGCTCAAGTCTGTGAGAAATTTTGTCCGAATGAGAACAAAAACAGATAGATTTTTTATTTATCAATATCCTCAAACGCTTCCTTCACCTTATCCATAAACCCTTTTTTCTTCTTCGGCTGTTCTGCGGTATTCTCACCATCGGCTGCTTTTGCTTCTGGCACCTGACGGTTTCCGCAAGCTTCATCAAAGGCACGAAGGGCTTCTTTTGCTTTTTCGTTCAGCCTGGTCGGTGTCTGAACAACAAGTGTTACATAGTGATCGCCGCGTACATTGCTGTTCCGGAGAGATGGAACGCCTTTTCCCTTCAGACGGATCTTGGTATCGGTCTGAGTTCCCGGTTTTACGGTATAGAGAACGTCTCCGTCAACGGTGCTGATCTTCACATCACCGCCGAGCGCTGCCTGCGCAAATGTAATCGGTGCGGTAGAGAAGATGTTCATATCCTGTCTCTGGAAGATCGGATGACGGGTTACCTGAACCTCGACAAGCAAATCTCCTCTCGGTCCGCCGTTTACACCCGGCTCACCTTTTTCACGGATCCGGATGCTCTGTCCATCGTCGATTCCAGCCGGAATGTTGACCTGAATGCGTTTTCTGCTGGATGTATAGCCCGTGCCGTGGCATGCGGTACATTTATCGCGAATGATCTTTCCGGTTCCGTTACAATCCGGACAGGTCGTCACGTTTCTCACAGAACCGAACATGGTCTGCTGTGTGTACGTAATCTGACCAGTTCCGTTACATTTGGAGCATGTCTCCGGTGAAGTTCCTGGTTTTGCGCCGGTTCCGTGGCACGTTGTACAGGTATCCTTCAGGTTGATCTCGAGCTCTTTCTGGCATCCGAAAACAGCTTCCTCAAACGTAATGTGGACAACAGCGCGGAGGTTTGCTCCCTTCATCGGTCCATTGTTTGCTCTTCTTCTGCTTCCGCCGCCACCGAACAGGTCGCCGAAAATATCGCCGAAGATATCACCCATATCTCCGCCGCCAAAGTCGAAGCCGCCGAATCCGCCGGCTCCTGCGCCGCCACCGCCGTTTTCAAATGCAGCGTGGCCAAACTGATCGTACTGACGCCGTTTGTCCGGATCACTCAGCACGCCATAGGCTTCTGTCGCCTCTTTAAATTTTGCCTCGGCCTCTTTGTCGCCCGGGTTCATATCCGGATGATACTTTTTTGCCAGTTTACGGTATGCTTTTTTCAAGGTTGCATCGTCCGCTCCGCGGTCTACACCAAGCACCTCATAATAATCTCTTTTTTCTGCCATTTATGTTCACCTTTTTCATTTCTGTTTCGCAAAATACTGTTTCAGCATCTGTTTATGCTCAAACATATTTTACTATAACACATGTCAAAGGACAATGCCAGTACTTCCGCAAAAGCAAACGGCTGTCCTGTCCATCGACATAAATACAGGGGGCGGAATCGGATCCGTCCCCCGTAAATACCAGCCTCACAGGGCCCTTTCTGTATCTTATTTATTGTTTCAACTCACAGTCGGTATTTCACCGGGTCTGATTTGTTAAACCTCTTTGTAGTCAGCGTCTACGACATCGTCGTCATGGCCGCCTGCCGCTCCTGCATTTCCCATATCCGGGCCTGCACCAGCTGTTCCGGCACCAGCGCCTGCTGCGCCGCCCTGCTGCTCATACAGCTTTGCGAACAGTTTCTGAGCGCTTGTCATCAGTTTTTCCTGAGCTGCTTTCAGATCAGCTACCTGTGCATCGGTCATCTCTTCCGGATTGCATTTTGCAATGAGATCTTTCAGTGCGTTCAGGTCAGCTTCTACTGCTGTTTTGTCGTTTGCATCAAGCTTGTCGCCGACTTCCTCGATTGCTTTCTCGGTCTGGAATACCATGGAGTCTGCATCGTTTCTTGCGTCGATTGCTTCTTTTCGTTTCTTATCCTGAGCCTCGAACTCAGCAGCTTCTTTGACTGCTTTGTCGATCTCGCTGTCGGACATGTTAGAGCCTGCGGTGATGGTGATGTGCTGCTCTTTTCCTGTTCCCAGGTCTTTTGCAGATACATTTACGATACCGTTGGCATCGATATCAAAGGTAACCTCGATCTGCGGAACGCCTCTTCTTGCTGGCGGAATTCCATCCAGACGGAACTGGCCGAGGGATTTGTTGTCTTTCGCGAACTGACGCTCACCCTGTACAACGTTGATATCTACTGCTGTCTGGTTATCTGCTGCTGTGGAGAAGATCTGGCTCTTCTTGGTCGGGATTGTGGTGTTACGCTCGATCAGACGAGTTGCAATACCTCCCATGGTCTCGATGGACAGAGACAGCGGAGTTACATCCAGAAGAAGGATATCGCCTGCGCCGGCGTCTCCTGCAAGTTTACCACCCTGTACGGAAGCACCAAGTGCTACGCACTCATCCGGGTTCAGGCTCTTGCTCGGCTCGTGTCCGGTCAGCTGTCTTACTTTATCCTGTACCGCCGGGATACGGGTAGATCCGCCTACCAGAAGGACTTTGGAAAGCTCGGATGCCTGAAGGCCTGCATCAGAAAGTGCTCTCTGTACCGGCTCTGCGGTTTTCTCTACCAGGTCGTGGGTCAGCTCATCGAATTTAGCCTTTGTCAGGTTCATATCAAGATGTTTCGGGCCATCTGCTGTTGCAGTGATGAACGGCAGGTTGATGTTGGTTGTAGTAGCGCTGGAAAGCTCTTTCTTTGCTTTCTCTGCTGCTTCTCTGATTCTCTGCAGAGCCATTTTATCATTGGAAAGATCTACGCCTTCCTGTTTCTTGAACTCAGCAAGGATATAATCTGTTACTTTCTGGTCGAAGTCATCGCCGCCCAGACGGTTGTTTCCTGCTGTGGAAAGAACTTCGATAACACCGTCACCGATCTCGATGATGGAAACATCGAAAGTACCGCCGCCAAGGTCGTATACCATGATCTTCTGCTCATTTTCGTTGTCCAGTCCGTATGCCAGAGCTGCTGCGGTAGGCTCGTTGATGATACGTTTTACATCAAGACCTGCGATTTTACCGGCATCTTTGGTTGCCTGACGCTGTGCGTCATTGAAGTAAGCCGGAACTGTGATAACTGCTTCTGTTACTTTCTCACCAAGGTAGTTCTCTGCATCACCTTTCAGTTTCTGAAGAATCATAGCGGAGATCTCCTGCGGAGAGTATTTCTTTCCTTCGATGTCTACTTTATAGTCAGTACCCATCTCATCGTTTGATAGAACGGATGGTTCTGTCTGCGTTTGTTACAGCCTGACGTTTTGCCGGCTCGCCGACCAGACGGTCACCTGTTTTTGTGAATGCTACGATAGATGGAGTTGTTCTTTCACCCTCTGCGTTTGCGATAACGGTTGGTTTTCCACCTTCCATAACGGCTACACAGCTGTTTGTTGTTCCTAAGTCAATACCAATAATTTTGCCCATTGTTGTTTCCTCCTCAATGAATTATGCTAAAAAATGGTTTAATTTCTATTTATTTATCTTCAAGGCTTAATTAGCCACCTTGACCATACTGTGACGGACTACGGAGCCTTTGTACATGTAGCCCTTCAGGAACTCTTCTACGACGATGTTCTCGCCGGCTTCCTCATCCTCCACATGCATCACCGCGTTGTGCAGGTTCGGATCGAATTCCTTTCCAACGGCCTCGATCACGGTTACACCGAGTTCATCGAGTGCTGTGGTAAACTGTTTGTATACTTTATTCATGCCGTCTGCGAACGGATCTTCCTCCGGGTTTTCCACCGTTGCAAGTCCGCGCTCGAAGCTGTCAACAACCGGAAGAATCTTCTCGATGATGTCTTTTGCTCCAATGGCATACATATTTGCTTTTTCTTTTTCGGTGCGTTTGCGGAAGTTATCGAACTCTGCCATCTGACGGGTCAGACGGTCAGTCAGCTCTTCGATTTTCTCATCTTTTTTATCTTTTTTCTTTTTGAAGAACTTTCGTTCTTTGCCATCCTCAGCAGTTTCTTCTGCAGCTTCCGCTTCTTTTGCCTCTGCTGCTTTCTTTGCTTCTTCCTGCTCCGCAGCCGGTTCGGTTTCCGGCAGATCGGTCTCTGCTCCGGTTTCTTTTTCCATCTCGCGTGTAGGTTCTTCCATGGTTTCCTCTTTCTTTCTATTTTCTTCGCTCACTGATCATTCCACCTTTCTACTCACCTGTGTCCGGCTTTTTGAAGACGGCGTCCAGTTGAACTTTTAATGTTTTCAGGTTATCTACCACATTTTCGTAATCCATCCGCTTTGGTCCCACGATACCGATTGTTCCGCGCATACCGTTTCCCATATCGTATGTGGTGGTGACCACGCTGCAGTCCCGTAAGGGTTCCATCGAAGATTCATTTCCGATGTATACCTGAATACCGGTATTTTCCTCTCCGTCCTGCTCCTCGGCAGCTCCTTTGATCATATCGACCAGTTTCTGCCGTTCCTCGAATGTGGAGATCAGCTGGCTGGCTTTGCTGCTGTCGGAAAGCTCAGGGTACTTGAAAATGTTGGTTGCGCCGCTGGTGTACACCGGCACATCTTCTTCGCTGACTGCGATGGCTTCCGCTACGGTATCGACCACTTTGCTGATGATGCCGGAGTGGATGCCTGCCTGCTCTTTCATCTTCTTGATCATGCCAAGATTGATTTCTTCAATGGTCAGGCCATTGAGCTGTGTGTTCAGAAGCAGGTTCAGCTTTAATATCTGTTCATCGTTGATGGTCTCGTCTAGGTCGATCATCTGGTTTTTCACCAGGTTGCCTTCTACGACGATGACGGCCAGGAGCTGCTCTTCATTGACTTTTGAGAGCTGGATGAATTTCACTTTATTTCTGTGATATTCCGGTCCTGTAATCAACGTTGCATAGTTGGTAGATGAAGCGAGGACTTTGACAACCTGCTGCAGAACTTTTTCCATTCGGTCTGTTTTTTCAATGACCATGTTTTTGATGTCTGCAACTTCCTGTTCTTTTTCCCGCATCAGCTCATCTACATAGAGGCGGTAGCCTTTATCGGAAGGAATGCGTCCTGCGGAAGTGTGGGGCTGTAAGATGTAACCCATCTCTTCCAGATCGGACATTTCATTCCGGATTGTGGCGGAGCTTAAATTCAAATCCGTGTATTTGGAAATCGTTCTTGAGCCGACCGGCTCGCCCGTTTCCAGATACGTCTGGATGATCGCTTTTAATATTTTCTTTTCTTTCATCCAATTCTGTATCCACTAAGATAAGCTCCTTCCTGTTGTATAGTCCTGTTAGCACTCGTTTCAGTGGAGTGCTAACATCTATGCTCTTAAGATAGCACTCTGCCTTTTGTTTGTCAACACCTTTTCCCGGTTTTTCTATGAAGAAATTGTGAAAAAAGTATAAACCGTTTTCTTTCTGAAAAGGAATCTGACTTTTCTTTTTTATTGCATTCTACTGTTTCAAAGGCGCTATAGCCGTATGGTAGGATTCTGCCATTTCGATACGACCATTTAGTAGCATTTTCTCAGAGGTGATGAATCATGAAATATCAGAGACTGGAGGATCTGCGCACGGACCGCGATCTGACGATCCGCCAGGTTGCCGACTATCTCGGCTGCAACCGCGATGTGTATACCCGATATGAAAAAGGCGTCCGGCAGCTGCCGATCTCCATTGCCATCCGTCTGGCGGAGCTGTATCAGGTCAGTCTGGATTATCTGGTCGGCATCAGCGATGAGAAGCGGCCGTATGGATCCTGACTTTCCGGTGTCTCCGCCGCAGCAAAAGCAGGAGGACAGTTTTTCTTCTCCCTGTCCTCCCTGTTTTGCTTTTTCGTTTACAGATTCTGCAGATATTCCATCATCCGCGTTTCGCTGAGTTTCCATCCGTCCGGCTCCCCGCAGAGATACAGCGTAAAATGCCCGCACGGGACTCCGTTTTCCAGGTGGATGCCGGTATACAGTTCTACAATGAGGAGTTCTTCTGCTTTTTCTTCATATATATTAGTGATCTGATAGATGCGCTCTCCCTTTTCGTCCACCGGCCATTCTTTCTTCAGCACATCCCTCAGACGGCTCTCCCGCCCCTGCGCTTCGCATTCTTCCTCCCGGCTGATCATTTTTTCAAACGCTTCCGGCGTCTCCATCCGTTCCACTATATTCTGGACAAAATCTTCTATTTCTATTCTTTCTGCTTTTCCCATTCGTTCCCCCATTTCTGCCGTACATATTTTTCTGTTTTCTGCACAGGCTGTCTTCACCCGCCGTTTCTCTCTCCCGCCCCAGGTTCTCCAATTTGCGACCATATGATCTGATTTAACTTTGTTCATCCAACCGTTTGGTAGTATGGGTTTGAATCTGAAAGGATGGTACAACGTATGAAATACCAGAGAATTGAAGATATGCGGATCGATCAGGATCTCACCATCAAAGAGATTTCTGCCCTGCTCGAATGCAACCGCGACGTCTATTCCCGCTACGAAAAAGGAATCCGCGACATCCCGATCGACTATGTGATCCGGCTTGCACGGTTCTATGACTGCTCGGTCGACTATCTGCTGAGTGATCTCCAGTAAAAGAGAAAATTCGGCGATTAACTTTTTTTATTTGTTGTCTTTTTATTTTGTGTTTTTCGTTTTGATACGACCGTTTGGTCGTATTTTATATTATAATGGTATTCTTATTTTGCGTCAATTCTGAACAAGAAGGAATCAAAATCGGACGCAAAAAAGCGTGCCGGAAAGTTTTCTGTCGCTTTTCCGGCACGCATTTTTTTCATGCTCTTTTCTTCTTTTTATTTCTGATTTTTTATTCTTCCATGTCATCCAGGCTCTTCTTCAGTGTGATCATTTTGTCACGCAGCTCGGCGGCCATTTCGAAGTTGAGTTCGGCGGCAGCGGCTTTCATCTGTTTCTGTACCTGGCCGATCAGTTTTTCCAGTTCTTCGCGGCTCATGGACTCCGGGTCTTTTTCCATCTTTTCTCTGTCTTGCCACTTCTTTCGAAATGCTGATGAGATCGCGGACGGCTTTTTTGATGGTGGTCGGAGTGATGCCGTGTTCTTTGTTGTAGGCTTCCTGCAGGGCACGGCGGCGCTTCGTCTCGTCGATTGCGAGGCGCATGGAATCGGTCATCACATCGGCGTACATGATAACATGGCCCTCGCTGTTTCGTGCGGCACGGCCGATGGTCTGGATCAGGGAGGTTTCGGAACGCAGGAAACCTTCTTTATCGGCATCCAGGATCGCCACGAGTGTGATTTCCGGGATGTCGAGACCCTCACGCAGAAGGTTGATGCCGACGAGCACATCGAAGACATCGAGACGCATATCACGGATGATCTCGGTCCGTTCCAGGGTGTCGATATCGGAGTGCAGGTAGCGCACGCGGATGCCGGCCTCTTTCATATAGTCGGTCAGATCCTCTGCCATACGCTTCGTCAGCGTCGTCACGAGAACTTTGTTGTGTTTTTCAGTTTCTTTCTTTACTTCCGAAATCAGATCGTCGATCTGTCCCTCCACCGGGCGCACCTCGACATCCGGGTCGAGAAGGCCGGTCGGGCGGATGATCTGTTCGGCGCGCAGCAGCTCGTGGTCTGCCTCGTAGTCGCCCGGCGTGGCAGATACGAAGAGGATCTGATCGATCCGGTCCTCGAACTCGCCGAAGTTCAACGGGCGGTTGTCTTTTGCGGACGGCAGACGGAATCCATAGTCCACCAGCGTCGATTTCCGCGACTGGTCGCCGGCATACATGCTGCGGATCTGCGGAACAGTCTTATGCGACTCATCCACGATGATGAGGAAATCATCTCCGAAATAGTCCATCAGTGTGTAGGGCGGCTCGCCTGGCTTTAATCCGGAGAGGTAACGCGAATAGTTTTCGATGCCGGAACAGATGCCGGTTTCTTTGAGCATCTCAATATCGAAATTGGTCCGCTCCTCGATGCGCTGGGCCTCGATCAGTTTTCCCTCGTGCTTGAAGAACTTCACCTGCTCTTCCATATCCTTTTCAATCTCGCCTGTTGCTTTCAGGATCGTGTCCATCGGCATCAACGTAGTGGGAGGCAGGAAAGATTGCGATATGGTTCAGTTCACATAAGATTTCACCCGTCAGCGTATCGATCTGCACCAGACGGTCAATCTCATCCCCGAAGAACTCGACGCGCACCGCCTTGTCCGTCTCCTCCGCCGGAAAAATCTCCAATACATCACCGCGCACGCGGAACGTACCGCGGTGGAAATCCATATCATTCCGGTCATACTGAATATCAATCAACTGCCGGATCACATCGTCCCGGTCCTTTTCCATTCCCGGGCGGAGCGAAATAATCATCTCCATGTAGTCCTTCGGGCTTCCGATTCCATAGATACACGAAACACTGGAAACCACAATGACATCGTTCCGCTCACTCAGTGCAGAAGTCGCGGAAAGCCGCAGCTTATCAATCTCATCGTTCCGCGCAGAGTCCTTCGCAATATACGTATCCGAAGACGGCACGTAAGCCTCCGGCTGGTAGTAGTCGTAGTAGGAGACAAAATATTCTACTGCATTCTCAGGGAAGAATTCCTTAAACTCACCGTACAGCTGTGCTGCAAGTGTTTTATTGTGCGCTATGATCAAGGTTGGCTTATTTAACTGTGCAATAACATTTGCCATGGTAAAGGTCTTGCCGGAACCTGTAACGCCCAGCAAAGTCTCGCATTGATTGCCTTCTTGAAAGCCTTTGACCAGTTTTTCGATTGCCTGGGGCTGGTCGCCTGTAGGCTGGTATTCGGAGTGTAATTTGAATATTTGTTGTGAATTCTGCAAAAAAGCACCTCCTGGTTTTTATATCAAAAAAGTTCGTCTATCAGTCAGAAATTCGTCGAAGCACATTCTCTGATTTTAGCCGAATATGCCTCTCGACGAATTCTGTTCACCACCCGATATTTTATAGACTGATAAAAAGTAGCAAAACTAACGTGGACGAATTAACACTCAAATGTAAGAGATATTATATCATGGAAATTTAAAATTGTATATATGATACGAACATTAGTTCTTCAAAAATTCATTTACATTTATCATTGTATCCAGAACAATTTCCGTATCCAGCTCCTTCTTTTCCGGTAATACTTCTTCCATATAAGAAAGCAATTCCGGCGGAATCTCCTCAGCTATAATATTTCCATTGTGGTATGTGGAGCATCCGTTGCGCTTATTAGAATAATATACTTTTACATAAAATATCCCTCAGGGCTTCAAACCCTGAGGGGCATCCTCGTTCATTTCAATTTTCCTTTTGTTTTTCAAGCTGTTCCATACAATATTTTTCTGCCAGAATTATAAATTCATCTGCAACTGAAATCTGCCGTTCTGATTCTTCTTTACTTGCAATATAAAAATCATCATAATCGCTGGCATGGCGAATCTCTTCTGCCTGTCCGATTTTCCTTCCCATTTCTCTTGGAAACACTGATGTTTTCACATAATCCTTATTGAAGTTAGCCACAGCATCCTTATGCCTTTTATATGCTTTACCGCTTACAGCATGTACTGCCTTAATTGCATGAAAAATAGAATAGTATGCCCTGTTATTGGCTCCTTTATAATCGTGAACCTCACATGACTAAAGTCACGTGCTTCAGACCGCTTTAGGCGGCAGACAAAATATCGGCGGATACGCCTGTTTCTTAGATCTTGCGCGGATACGCGCTTCTTCCATGCCGGATACGGCAGGTCTCCACATAACAGGTAGTCCACGGTATATCTGCCTGTGTTTATGCTGCTTTTCGCAGTTCCATTTCTGAAATTAAGTCTCTCAAATCCGCATAAACACATGAGGTTCTACGCTTTACTGCAGGAACTTTTGCCTCCAGCAAAGACCTTTCCGTTGCCGGTAAGGGTTTTAAAATTTCACGGATAAAATATCTTGCTCCAATATTGTACGATGCAGATAAATCACAATTATATCTCTTTCCATTCTGAAAGGTACACAGACGGTGATCCTGTATATCACGGTCAATTTTTCCAGATCCGTCAAACGCAAGCCTGCTCGTGTTCCATGCACAGATTCGGGAAATTCGGATTCCTTTTCTATGTGCCTGCTGTCCGCATCGTTTCTGGATATCCCGTTTTCTCCACATCTGCAGTTTCTGCTTTTTCTTCCCGGAAAGTTTTCCTTTCATTTCCAGATATTCGAAAACAATCACATCTGCCCTATTTTCTGATGCATAGAAAACGATTTCCCTGGCAATCTTTTTACCAAGCTCTGTATTCAGACGTTTTGCATATGCCCATCTTCCCTGCACCTGACGCGATCCATGTTCCCGCTGAAATCTTCGGATCCGTCCCAGCACACGGTACATCCGGTCTTTGTCACTGGGAAAGTTAATAAACTTTCTCCCCAGGATAGTTCCGTCTGGACGCATGATGGTACAGACTGCATCCGTATTGATGCCGAGATCCACACTGCAGATCGTTTGTTCTTTGACGGGTGTCCGGTTTAAAGCTACCTCTTCCGCATACGTAAAACGCAGAAAATATTTGTCGTGCTTTTTCTCCAGCGTTGGTGCCGAAGCTTTTTGCCCGACCAGTGTTTTCTTAAATATTCCATATCCGTATGTTTCAGCCGCACAGCAAACCATTTCCAGTCATGGCCATCGTACAGTTTTAAAAAGGCCGCATCTTTCTCTTCTGTGTTTTCACGGTACATGACATCGTGGTAAAAAACAGGCATGGCATACTGCTCACTTTTCAGATACGGCTTTCCTGTTTTCTGTCCCTCTGCTTTCCACTGTTCCAGACGCGTCCGATAAGAAGATACACTCCCAAGCGCATGCTGGACTGCCGCCCGTCTGAAATAGGATGGCATCTTGGGAAAGCAGAAATCAAAATCAAACCGGGCCGGATTCCGTTTCGTTGTATGCACCAGATGTTCCGCTGCATTGAAACGTTTCTTACTTTCCTCAATTTTGACCAGTTCTTCCCACACAGATTCATACACTTCGACCAGATAGCGGACAGCAGAACGGTAAATCTCCAGTGTCTGGCGGATCGGAATATTCTGTTTTCGTAATTCTACACCATAACTGGATATGATTTTCATTCGCTTTCTCCTCCGGGTTTTAACGGGATTTTTCCTTCTGACCTTCTATGTAAGCAAGTACCTGTTCACGGCTCCGGTCACTGACCGTTACAGCACAATAAGACGGATTTCACAAATGTTCTCCCCACAACTCTTTCCTTGACGCCGGATAGGAAAAAGCCATTTTTATTAATTGTAAACATATCTTTCTCCATAAAATGTATTTTACCATATCCATAATAATATATCAAACATTTGTTCTGTTTTATATTAAAAAAAGTTGCGCGTCTAACTCATCACTACTACAATATATTTATGGGTAATCCCCTTACTTCCAGTAAGGATTTATCCATCTCATTACTTAAACTGTTAGAATGTAGGATGCAATGGTATATCGACTTCATCACTTGGACCTCGCGTCCGTACTTTAGACTGATAACCGGCTCCTCATTCACAGTGTTCGTTTTATGCAGGTTGAATCACATTAGGTGCATTCGTGTCACACACAGTAGTTTGAACAGGTAATGAGTAAAACTGGTATTTATCCATTGTAATATTTTTTTAAGGAGTGACAAATTTATGAACGCAGTAGGTATCGATGTTTCAAAAGGTAAAAGTATGGTTACAATTCTGAGACCATTTGGGGAGATTGTATCCTCTCCTTTTGAGATTAAGCACACATCCAGTGATATCCATTCACTTATTAAACTTATTCATTCTATCGAAGGTGAATCCCGGGTTGTAATGGAACATACCGGCCGCTACTACGAAGCACTTGCTCACCAGCTTTCAGCAGCAGATCTCTTTGTCAGTGCTGTTAATCCCAAGTTGGTCAAAGATTTTAATAACGATTCTCTTCGCAAAATCAAGTCCGACAAAGCTGATTCTGTCAAGATTGCCCGCTACGCTCTTGACAAATGGCAAAGTCTTGAACCGTATAGTATTACAGATGAATTACGCGCTCAGCTAAAGGTCATGAATCGTCAGTTCCATTTCTATGTGAAACAAAAAACGGCTATGAAAAATAATCTTATTGGCCTCATTGACCAGACCTATCCAAATGCAAATACTTATTTCAATAGTCCCACCCGCAGTGATGGTTCCCAGAAATGGGTTGATTTTGTCTCTACATACTGGCATGTAGATTGCATTCGTAAAATGTCTCTAAACGCTTTTGTTGAACATTATCAGAACTGGTGCAAGCGCAAAAATATGCCTTCAATAAATCAAAAGCGGAAGAAATTTACACCAAAACAAAGGAACTTGTTCCAGTATTTCCTAAGAATGAAATAACCAAACATATCATCAGACAAGCTGTCGATCAGCTCAACAGTACTTCCGTTACTGTCGAAACAATACGCACTCTCATGAACGAGACTGCCTCAAAGCTTCCTGAATACTCAATTGTCATGCAGTTTAAAGGGATTGGTCCATCTCTCGGTCCACAGCTTATGGCTGAGATCGGTGATGTAACCAGATTCACGCATAAAGGAGCCCTTACTGCATTCGCCGGAGTTGATCCCGGGGTAAACGAATCTGGTTCCTATGCCCAAAAAAGCGTCCCAACATCCAAACGTGGATCTTCAAATTTAAGAAAGACTCTTTTTCAAGTAATGGATGTTCTTATCAAAACCATGCCTCAGGATGATCCTGTATATCAATTCATGGACAGAAAACGCACCCAGGGTAAGCCTTACTATGTTTATATGACTGCAGGTGCTAATAAATTTCTCAGAATATACTATGGACGAGTGAAAGAATATCTTTCTGTTCTTCCTGATCCAAGCTAATTCAAAACTTTTACTTTCAGACCAGCACTGGTTGTGGTGGCCTTATTTTAATGCCTAATTTTTAACCTGTAAAGTTTTTTAACTTTCTTCAATTTTAGTATTGACTTTTTATTTGCAGGCTAAAGTAACGAGAATGCGACGCGCCGTTTTCAATTATTTTACTGTAAGAAAGTCCTCCACACAGAATCTTTCTGCTGCGGAGGACTTTCCTTAACACGTTTTCATCATCTGTTCGTTTATTCTACATCTACCGGCGAATCATACAATTCCATAACATTGTAGATCTGTTCTGCTGCTGTTGTACGCAGTTTCTGCTGTGTGCTCTGGTTTGCGCATTTTTTCGTATTCACGCATGAAGGCAGTTGCTGCGGTGTCAACATCTTCGGCATTTTTCAGTCTGTCCAGCAGATTCGGATTGTAGTCGGAAAGGTAGGCCATCAGACTGTCGAGCTGGCCGGACAGGCTTCCAAGGCTCTTTCCAAGATCAATGGTATATCGGCACAGATACTCTTTGATCGTTGGATCTGTAAAACCACAGAGACCATATCCATATCTTCCGCCACTGTAAAGGCCAAAACGGGAACTTCGGATCACTTCGTCACGGGAAATGATTCCGGCATCAACAAGGTTCGTGTACTGCTCTCCGCTCAGGCTTGTGCGGCTGGTAGAGCCATACTCAAGCAGTGTCGGATTGAGGTCTGTGGATGCCTCGTTTGCAATATTTCCCATAATACCGGCGGCTCCTTCTTTTGTAAATCCGTGCATCAGGAAGTAATTCCAGATCTTTTCTGCGTTCGTTCCACCGATTTCATCGTCGGCTGCAAAACGACGGATCGTCAGAATCGTGTCACAGTCCACTGGGCGGTCGCAGGTGATACCGGCGTTTTCGTTCAGCGCTTCTACGATTTTTCCTTCTCCGTCATACAGCGCCACATGGCCATTATAGCAAATAACATCGCCTGCGCGTGCCTCATCCAGGCTTGCAACCTCCGTTCCAAGGCTGCGCCATCCGCCGGAGATCGTATATTCACCGTCGTACGCACCGCAACGGGTCAGAATCTGCCATACAAAATGAGAGCAGTCAATACCGTCCGTCAGGGAGTTTCCACCCCAGACGTATGGTCTGCCAACGAACTGTTTTGCAAATGTGATAATACCGTTTCCGGTTGAGGTTTTTACTTCATAAACCGTTTCATTTTTTATAGGGAAAGGCTTCATTTTCAGACGGATCAATCACCTGATCCGCCAGTTTCATCTGATCCTCTCCGGTGCCGGTTACATATTCCAGCGCCTCTTTTCCCTGCTGCAGATAATCCGTACGGACAAAACCGCGGACGTCGCCCGATTCAATATAAACCCACTCCTGATCCGCATCGGCGATCACAAAGCAGAGTGCCTTTGCCGGAAGTGTTCCCACGATCCGTGCGCTGGTGGAACCGCTTTCGCGGACGTTTAATCTGGTATCGACCTTTGCGTAGGCGTACG
>ENA-OQEL01000384-OQEL01000384.1-human-gut-metagenome-genome-assembly--contig:-NODE-384-length-16289-cov-2.784866_pt1 | contig 16289 bp, 17 predicted proteins | sample MGYA00242796_ERZ504637 | MGnify/ENA primary metagenome ERZ504637 (study PRJEB26092, sample SAMD00036306) | human gut metagenome | host: Homo sapiens | study: EMG produced TPA metagenomics assembly of... | reverse complement strand
GCAGAACCACAGCGTTCTGATCTGTTTTAACTTTCTTGGTTTCCAGAACGTGCTGATAGCCGTTCTCCGAGAAGCCCAGGTCCGCCGCTTCCGTCGGCAGGTCGCAGGACAGCTCAATCCCCGGCTCAAAGTGGAAGGTATAATCGTAAACGCCGGTTTTGCCCTCTACCTGGAAGTAATCCAGAACGGAATTCTCGGTGATCTTCAGCTCTCTTGTGTAGTCGATGCCCTCATAAACGTTCTCGGCCTTGCAGCGCACCTGGTCGTTCTCAAACAGCAGGCATTTGCCCGGTTCAGCCGAGGTAATGTCGGTTCCGTTCCAGCACACTGTGTTGTGTGCCAGGGTTTTACGGTGCCACTCGTTGCACAGCCGCGACTGATAGCCCGCATTGGACAGATCCCGAGACAGGCGAAGATTTTTGTACATTACCTCAATGTTCATGATGTCCGGGTGAGCATGAGAACGCCCATTCAGGCCGTACTTCAAGAACACATTCCAGGAATCGTTCCGTAGCATAGCAAAGTTGGAAGTGGGGAAAGTCGTCGAGCTGTGGGGAACGGGCTTGTAGTCCGCATAATTGAAATCGATGTTGAACAGCAGCCGCTCCAGGCAGATGGTTCCGCAGCAGTAATAGGGCTCCGACAGCGGCAAAGTGGTTCTCGGCGCGGGATCTGCCTCAATGATTTTGAGGATATTTCCTACCGGGCTGTACTCGCCAAAGGCCCGGGCTGCCGTATGATAAACATAGCTGAAGGTCTTCAGATTCAGATCCGGCCAGCCATCGTTGGGATTCGGCAGATAGAGATTGTCAAAAGCGTACTGGTACGCTTGCACAAACATCCGCTCCAAAATAGCGGTGCTTTCCTGACCAAAATCGTAATCGTAAATTTTGCTGAACAGGAACAGATAGGAAACGCCCTCCAAGAGGAAGAAGTTGTAGTGAATTGACCCTTCGTACCAGAAGCCGTCCTTGGTGACGCCCTTTTTCAGCTGCTCGTGCATATTGAACTGGCTCTTGAAGGCGTAGTCGATCATTTCCTGATCGTGCATGGCCAAGCCCATAACACCGATTGCAGAGAGCGACCAGCAGCTGATGTTGTGGATGGCAACCGCCTGCGGAGCCATCAAGCGGAACATCTCGCGGAACAGTTTCTGGTGGATACGCTCCAACCATGCCGAATCCAGCTCATCTCGCAGAATCTCGATGGTCTGGATAAACCGGATAGCTACGATCGCCTCGTTGAGGCCCTGGGGCATCATCTTACCGCAGCCCCACACCATGTTGTCGTAACTTTCGCAGAGGACATTTTCTTTGTTGTGCAGCTGGAACTCGTGATAATGCTCTGCGTAGAACTCCATGACCCGGACCGCATAATCCCGGTACTTGGTCTCGCCGGTGGCCTTGTAGATCAGGGCGGAAACCAGAGTCATCACAACAGCCCGGTTGCGATAGAAGGTAATCCAAACGCCGTTCTGCGTCTCGTCCCGATAGACTTTCCCACAGACAACACAGCGGTGTTCCTTCGGCGAGTTCAGGTCAAAGATCAGGCGGCCGCCATCGTCGTCGCAGAAGTAATGGTGACCCCATCGGCTCAGCTTCTCCGGGGAATCGGAAAAGCCGGGCATAAATGCATCGACATCTTTCTTCATGACTTCAAGCGCCTTTTGGTTCATCTCCAGCCCCATCAGCTCTTGAAACCGATCGTTTACATAATTCACAAAAGCCCTCCTATTGGCGATGGATACCCCTTTTTACAAGGAATATTCCTGTTTCGTCTTGGATTGACATACCACTTGAATCGGTGTAGTGTTGGATGCGGAATCACAGTATCCAACCTTTACCTCATAGGAACAACCACCGCACTCCAGGAAAAGAGACCGCCCCGTGTGCTGAACTTTCACAGGATCATCCGAGAAGGTAAAGCACTCAAAAAAGACTTGTTCTTTTTCCGGCGCAGAAGAGCAGGTTGCCAGGGTCTGGATCTCTGTCCGGCAATTTTTTGTCCTGCTCCTGGGTGGTCATGACGCTCTCCACCTGCTGCTGATACTGCTTTTGGCAGACAGGCCGGTCCGAATAGACATGGTAAGACAGTTCTTCGCCCATCAGCGGGTATACGGCCGTTTGTCCATCCAACTGCGCCCTTCGGTCCGTATTGCAGATCAGAGAATAGGTGTGGGACTGTGTGCTGCGTAGCAGATCTACAAACACCCAGAACCGCAGACCATCGGTGATCAGCGCCCGGCTGACTTCCTGCATTTCCTGTTTGGCAGGGTACACGCCGACCGTCTCGCCGCGATAGAGCACCAGGCTGCCCTCCGTCTGGAATTTGGTCACCCGCCCTGCATACTGTTCGGGGCAGAAGGGCTCGCCCGCCACCAGACGCTGCCGGACGCTGCTCATATACGCATCGTTTACATCTACGGCATCGGTGTAAAGGCCATCCACCAACAGAACATTGTGGTTGTCCGGCATCAGGTTGCGGTTATATCCATCCTCACAGGTGAAATAATCGCTCCCGCGGGTAAAGATGTAGGAGAGGTTATCCGGATGATGATGGGACAGGGAGAACAATTCGATCCCCTCTTCATTCTGGATCTTCCAGCCCTCTCTCCACTGCTTGATACCGCCCGGCGGACTGCACTTGATGGTCAGGACTTTGGCATCTCGTTCCCAACTGCTGCGAACCGTCAGTAGACCCAGATCATCGAAGTAGCGCACCAGCGGCAGGTTGGAGAGATCTTTTTCCGGTACATCGGGTGCATACCACAAGAACTCGAACACCGCTTCCGGCAGAATCCCGGGTTTTCACCTTGCTGTTCTGGGCTTCCTCCATCGAAAAACTCATCGACCACCAGATTTCCCAACTTTTGTGCGTAGCCATCGCCATATTCTGCGGCGACCTTATAATACACACAGGCTGTATGAGAACTGTACCGGTCATGGCAGTCCCCATAGTTCAGTTGGCGTTTCAGGTCCGCACAGGACTGATAAAGCCGGTAGTAGAAGGTACTTTTTGAGATATTCGCTCTTCTGGAACCAATCCACGCTCTCCTGTACTTTCAGCAGATGGGCATAGACAAACAGCCACATCCCGCCATAGCGCCAGTAGGTCGCACCCTCATAGTTCGACCCGTCCTCCGGCATCAGCGCGAACACCCGCGCAAAGTCCTCTTTGGCTTCCTGAATGTACTGTGCAGCGGTTTCATCTTCCCCTTGCAGGGCGTAACCCGCAGCGGCGAGACCTGTCATATTGATCCAGTTATGGTTCTGGTAGAAGTTGGTGGACCAACCCTTGCCGTAGGTCTCGCGCCGGTAATCCAGCATGATCTGTGCGTGATGCCGGATTTTGGCCGAAATTTTCGACTGCTCCTCAGGGGAGAGCCAGGGTTTGAGCCAGTCGTACCCAAGTGACAGCCCGAACAGGATCCAGGAAGCAGACAGATCAACATTCACCAAATGTGCGTTGCCCCATTTTTCATAAGAGAGTACGGTGCGGATAAACCGCTTCGCCTGGTGCAGATATTCCTCGTCCCTGCTGAGGCAATAGGCCAGCGCCAGATTGGGAATCGCAATGCCCATATAGGTCGTGCTTTCTTTGGGGTGTTCTTCGGGCAACACCATGGTTTTGTAGCGATCAGCCTGTGCAAGAAGCCTTTGATACTGTTTCTTTCGCTTTCCCGAAATTTCTTTGCGGTAGGGTTCCAAGTCTCCGATAAAAATCAAATGGCTCGCCTCATTTCACTCTTTTGCCTCTTTTTTCTTTTTGCGGTCCCGCAGCTTTGCAGCCAGTTCCGAAAGGACCGTATAGAACAGCAGATACAGTGTTGCAAAGCCAAAAGGTTCTCCTGGAATCAGAACTGTTTCAACCGGGAGTTCCAGCATCTGATTGAGCAGCAAATTCAGGTTCTGATAGGTCAGGTAAACCAAAATTACTGTAATCATGCTGGCGGCTATTTCCACCAAATTCCGAGCTGCTTTTTTTGCACCAGAAATGTTGCGATAGGTGTGGTTTAAAATCTCTCCATTCCGGGTCAGCCGGAATACATTGTAGGCAATCGGGTTATAGACCACGATTGTCACCAGGCCGATCCCAACTCCTAAAAAGAAGATGAAATCAATCGGACTGGAATATCCGCCTACTTGTGTTCCAAAGCCGATCATGAAGTAGCACATTCCCGCCAGCCACCAACGCATCAGCCCGGCTTTCCGGTTGTCCGTGAACCAATTCTTCAGGAACTCTTCATACCTTTTCGCTCCCAAAATAACGTTTGACTGCATCGACCATCAGCAAAATCCCTGCTGCTCCAAAAGCGGTCATCAGGCCCGCACTGAACAGAATTGCTTTTTCGTACCACCGCGACATCCAAGCTGCTCTGAATTTGGATCGCCTGCTGGTATGATACCAACCAGCTGCATCCCCAGAGCGATGGTGCCCACACAGAGCAGCGCGGTCAACACCTCTTCTCGGATTCTTTCTCCGCGGATCTGGGTAGCTTCAAACAGAGTTACAAGACCCAGCAATACAAACAGGAACATGATGAACCCGCAAATTTGATCCTCCAGAAGCAGCAGGGCATTGGTGTGGACATAGGTGAAAATCAGATGCACAATTGCCGCTGCAGCCACCAGCAATTTTGCGGTGATCTGGATCTTAGAGGTTTCTTTACGCATGATTTTCCTCCACCTCTCTGCACAACAGACTCCTGGTTGTCTCTCATCCAAGAAATGTGCCTTGTCCATGGAGAGACTGACGTAAAACTCCGGATTGATCTTTACGTCGGAGGGGACGCTCAGGACCAGTGAACTGCCTCCAAGCATAGCATGAACAATCTGGTACCGGCCCATATACTCCACTTCCTCCAGACGCACCGGGATGGTATTCTCCTGGATACCCTCCGAGACTGCCAGTGCCTCCGGGCGCAAGCCCAGGATAACCTCTTTCCCGATCGAAGGGCGGAGCTTGGCTTTCAGCGCGTCCGGCAGCGAAAGCCGGAAGCTTTCATTTTCAAAGCCGGTTTCACTCAGCTTGCCAGGGATAAAGTTCATCTGTGGTGTGCCGATAAAGCTGGCCACAAAGAGGTTGACCGGAGCGGCGTAAATCTCCTGCGGGGTACCCACCTGTTGGATCACACCCTCTTTCATGACAACGATCCGGTCCGCCATGGTCATGGCTTCGGTCTGATCATGGGTAACATAGATGGTTGTCACTCCAAGGCGCTGCTGCAGCCGTACAATCTCGATTCGGGTGGAATTTCGCAGCTTGGCATCCAGGTTCGACAAGGGTTCGTCCATCAGAAACGCTTTCGGCTTGCGGACAATGGCACGGGCCAGTGCCACCCGCTGCTTTTGGCCGCCGGACAGCTGCTTGGGCAGACGGTTCAGATATTCGGTAATTTCAACCGTATCCGCAGCTTCCAGCACTTTATCCAGGATAACCGTGTCCTTTTCGTGCTGGACTTTCATGCTGATGCCCACATTCTCGTAGACCGACATGTTGCTATACAGGGCGTAATCCTGAAAGACGATCGCAATATCACGCTCTACCGGGGGGCATTTGTTAACGACTTTTCCATCCAGGATCACTTCTCCCGAACTGATTTGCTCCAGACCGCCCAGCATTCGGAGAACCGTGGATTTGCCGCACCCGGAGGGGCCGACAAACACGATAAATTCCCCTTCATCAATGGTAAGGTTAAAGTCGTGAATGGCATGGAAGCCATTTGGGTAAATTTTATTAACGTTTTTGAATTGAATTTTTCCCATTTGCTCTACACGCCTCCGATTTCATGAACAAATACGCTCGAGCTTCTGTAGGAGGGCCTTGCGCTTTTTCGCCTTAATTGTGCTGATTGCTCCTGCAGTGATTAAGAAAACGAAGCCGATCAGGTTGGAAACAAGCAGAATCGTCTCGTGTGCATAGGGCTGGAGAAATACCGGCACGATCAAGAACTGCCTCACAAGGAAGTACACTCCAACGACCAGTGTGATCACGGCCCATTGCGAACTGTATACATTGATCTTCACTGCACAGGTAAATACCAGGAACAGCACAAAGATATTCATGATGACCGTTAAACCCATCCAGAAATTAACGGGCATCGAATCCAAAATCGTGATGACATATACAAACTCGGCAATGATCGCGAGAAGTGTCATGGTGTAAGAATTGCCGTTCGTTTTATAAAGTGTCACATAGGTTTTCTTTTCTTCGGGAGGAATGGATTTCAGCATACTCAAACACCCTCCTTTTTCAAGCGGACAAATGTCAAATGGCTCGCAGTCAAATCGATCGCCAATGCGCCGCACACCAAGATGTAAAGTGCGTTAAACACCACTCCAAGCCGGAATGTTGTAAACTGCAGCTGATAGTTTTCAAGCCCCTCCAGAGACAGGTACTGAAAATCCAATCCCTGATAGTAAACAGAAATTGCTTGTAAATTCATGATCGAGTTGGCTGCGCCATAACAGCAGGCAACCATCAGCAGCAACATTACAACCAATGCAAAACGATCCGGAACACAAGACAGAATCTCCAGAAAAACGATCAGAGCAATCCCGATCACACCCACCAGCGACCAGGCAAAAATCTGGCGGTTAAACGTCTGAAGGATCACGTCGTGGAACATTGCGATTTCTTGGTTCTGCGGCAGTTTCAGTCCAAACAAATCACTATATTCCGTCATAAAGGCCAGGGCAAACAGAAACATTCCGATGGAAGCCAGAATATACAGCACAGAAAGGATCCGCTGCCCTTTGAAAAGTTTTCTCATAAGTTCCTCCTAATTCTGTATTCCAAAGGCCCTGCCCCGAATACAGTTTGCAGAGTTCAGTTTGCGGCCTGCATCGCTGCATAGGCCTGCTGGTAGGCCACAACATAGTCCGCGAGATTGCGCGCCTCGAACTGTGCCAGATACTCCTCATAATTGGCCGGAATCGTAATTCCCTGCGGGGGATTGTTGCGGGTCTTGTACCGTACGATGTTAAACATCTTTTCCACGACGTCATCTTCATCCATGGCAGTGGTTTCAGAGATCGTCTCTTTCTGCCGGAGCGTCAGGGAGAAGACCGGCGGAGTCATCTTGTAATAATTGGGGTTGTCGCCCTTGGGGCCCTCGCCGGCGTAGGTTGCAAAGGTCGTGGTGGAACCCTGGAGCAGCACCCAGCCCTCAAAGCCGCGCTCGGAAGTATACTGGTACTCAAAGCCGATGTCTTTCTGGTATCCAATGGGGATCAGGCTGCCCATCCAGTCTCGCAAAAAAGTGGACAAGTCACCCTTGGCCACCGCATTGCAGGTGTCCACCATCCACTGGTTAAACTTGGGATAGGAGGTCCCATCCGGACCCTGGTAGCTGCCGTTCTCCTCCAAGTTCATCGGCAGGCCGTAGTTCTGGAGCGTGGAACCCTCTTCGGTGAAGAAGTAGTCAAACAGAGCGCAGGCGCGGCGCAGAGTCTTTTCGTCCGTGCAGCCCGCTGCCGAAATTGCCCAGCCGTCGGGTTTGATGGCGCGGCCGTTGTCGATGTAGTACTGCCACACGCCGTTCACCTTGGCGACCGGCGGCAGGATCACCACAACATCGCTGTTCAGCGAGTCCGCAGTGGAGGATGCCTGCCAGTCGAAGGTGATGAAGCCAAAGGAAGGCGCGTCACTGGAATCCGTTCCCCACAGAGTGCTGCGGAAGTTGGTCTTGTTGGTCAGGTCATAGCAATCGGAGTAGATCAGACCCTCGGCCTCCATATCAGACAGATAGCACAGCACATTGTACATGCCCTCGGTGGAGTAGGTGTATTGCACATTATTATCTGCATCAATGTACCAGCGAGCGGTGTAGGAGTCCGCACTGTGTGCTTTCACGCCGTCAAAATAGGTGCTAAGGCGCAGCAGATCCTCCCGATAGCTGGACTGACGGGTGAACATGGGCCAGACCGTATCCGCTCTTCCGTCGGTCAGGTAGCCGGGGTTTGCCTTGATGCAGCGCATCAGGGCCACCAGCTCGTCGATGTCGTAGGCGGCCTTCTCGCCCAGGAACAGCTCGGAGGGAGAAGCGTAGTCGTAGTTGTCCTTGATGTACTGGATAAAGGTCTTGGTCAGAGTTTCGCCGTTTTTCACCGAGAGGGCGTTCTGCAACTCCACAATGTTCTGATCGGTCTTTTTGGTAATGGTGACGCCTTCCATGGGAGACACGCTGCCGCCGTTGGCGCCATAGCGGGCGTTTGCGCCAGCATAGAAGCCCTTGTAATGGCAGGTCAGCTCGGTGGCAGTGTCGTAGGGGGCGTTGTTTACATCCAGCAGCATCACGACCCAGCTCTGGCGGGCGCAGAACGAGCGAGCAAAGTTATTCAGTTCTGCAATGTAGGGGATGTGATAAATGTTACCGTCGTATGCGGTGATTGCACGTCGAACGTCAGGATTCTCGTCCAAATAATTCTGGAAATTGGGCAGGTAACCCTGATCCATCATCTGGCTCAGATTGACAAATTTGCCCTCGGTGCCATAGTACATCAGATCATCTGCGATGGAGTTACCGCCAAAAATATTTGCCTCTGCAAAGTTGGTGGTGGAGGCGGTATCGATCATCTCGGTAGCCTTCTGGTCCTGGGTGGTGACATCGGTGATGGTCACATTCAGCACCTGCTGCAGGTGGCTCCACACCGGCTTGAGCATACCGGCGGTGACATTGGTGCCGTCGGGCAGATTCAAGGGAGACTCCTGGTTATAGGTGATGGTCCGGGATTTGTTGCCCGCAGCATAGTTGATTTTCAGGGCGATGTTCTCGCTGAGATCCAGCTCAGCCGCCGGGGCCGGCCCACTGCTAGCCTGGGAATTGGCCGTGCTCTGGGCCGCCTGTTCTACGACAGACGAGCCGCAGCCCGCCAGAACTGCCGAAGCAGCGGTCACAGACATGAGCTTTAAAAAATCACTCCGTTTGATTTTCATGTTTTTCTCCTTTTCTTCTATCAGGGTGTTATTCTTTAAAAAGTTATCCTTTTACGCCGCCGACGTTGACGCCCTTGGCAAAATATTTCTGGATATAGGGATAAATGACCAAAACCGGGATGATAGAGCAGACGATGATTGCATAGGCCAGGCTGTCTGCTGAATAGGAAAGAACCACCGGAGATTCGTCGTACAACTTCTGGTAGTTTTCGATCAGCTGCCGCAGATAAACCTGGAGGGGCTGCTGGTTCGGGTCGGCCAGGAGCATTCTCGACCAATAGTAACCGTTCCAGCGGCTGATGGCATAGAACAGGGTCACCGTTGCAATACTGGCCGTGGACATGGGCACATAGATCCGGGAGAACAGCTGGAATTCGGTAGCGCCGTCCACCAGGGCAGCCTCTTCGATCTCCTTGGGGATGCTGTCAAAATAGTTCCGCAGAAGGATGATATTGTAGGCCTGCACGCCAAAGGCAATGATCATGCCCCAGCGGTTGTCCACGTTCATGCTCTTATAGTTCAGATAAAGCGGAATCATGCCTGCGCTGAACCACATGGTGAACACCAGCAAAAAGTTCCATTGACGGCGGAACTTGAGCTTTTTCTTTTGCAGGGCGTAGGCACCGGTCAGAGAGATAAACATACTCCACGCCGTGCCAACCACCGTATAGAACAGGGTGTTTGCATAGGCAATCCAGAAACCCTTGCTGTGGAGCACCATGTCGTAAGCCTGCAGGGTCACATCCTTGGGCAGGAGCACGATGCTCCCGCTCTCGTAGGCCACCCGGCCGCTGATGGAGACGCTGAACGCATACACGATCGGGTAGAGCGTCACGGCTGCAAAGGCGATGACCAGCAGATACGCACATACTTTAAATATTTTTCGCTTCGGTGAGAAGGTCCATCTTTCTTTCCTCCTTTACCACAAAGATGTATCCGAAAATATTCCGGCTAATTGTGTTTGCTCCAATCACCAGCGCAAAGGCGATGAGAGAGTTAAACAAGCTAACCGACGCACCAACGCCATAGTTGGCCGAAAGGATACCGATGCGTTGTTCAAAGGTAGACAGAACGTCTGCGGTCACATAGATGTTGGAGTTGTACATCAGCAGGACGCGCTCATAACCGATAGACAGCATGTTGCCGATTCGCATAATCACCATGATAATCAAGGTCGGTGCCATGCCTGGGATCGTGACATACCGCAGTTCCTGGAGTTTGTTTGCGCCGTCCACCTTCATAGCTTCATACAATGTGGGCGAAATACCCATGATGGCGGCAAAATTACACAATCGAGCTGTAGCCGCTCTCTTTCCAGATTCCAACAGCAATGTACAGTGGACGGAAAACTAGTTCGCGTTGGAAAGCAGCGAAACGCCCGGTTCAATGAGGTCCAGCCTCTGGAACAATGCCGCCAGAACGCCTGTAGAGTTTACGCCGCTGTACACCAGCATGATGGTAATGCTGGTGATGGTAACCTCAGACAAAAATGTGGGGCCAGATAGGTCGCCGTCTGGGTCAATTTCCGGACAAAATTGTTGCCAATCTCCGCAAACAGGATAGCCAGGATAATCGGCACAGGGAAACCAAATACCAAGCTGTATGCGTTAATTACAAAGGTATTCCGGAACGCCTGCCAAAACTGTGTCTGGTAGACACCCGATACCAGGGTCATAAAGTTTGCAATGCCTTTAAAGTCGCTGTTCCATACGCCCAGGCTGGAATCAAATCGCTTAAAGGCGATGAGCAAACCGCCCATCGGCTTATAGGCCCACAGTGCAAACCAGATCACCACCGGCAACAGCAGCACATAGATCTGCCAATCACTGACCAAAGACTGCAAGAGCTTTTTGCCGTGCGGCTGTCGCATCTTAATTTTAAGTTGATCCATTCTTTGTGTCGTCCTCCTTGTCGTGCGCCCAGAAATACCGCTTGCAATCCGTTTGCGCCAGGCATTTCGGGCAAATTTTTGCTGGGATCCCGCTATCTTACAGTGTCACCGCCTTTCTTCTGTACTGCATTCAACTTTGGCATCAGACTCATTCAAGTACTGAGCAGTTGCTTCGTCCAGCCCGCTCCATATTCTTTGTGCAGCACCGCCGCAGCGACCACCAAAGCAAGCAGACCGGTCATGCCGTTGCTGATCATCATCACCAAACCCATCGCCTGACCGCCCGCAAGCGTTGTACAATGCTGGAAGAACAGGAGAATCGGAATCCGGAAAACAAAGAGTCTTGCGAAATTTACATAGAAGGACAATTTGGTATATCCAAAGGCATACAACAGTGCCATAACTGCCGAATGGATTGCCAAAAATACGTTTGAGATCATTTCGAGAGTAAAGATCTGTGCAATCAGCTCTGCAAAGGCCACATCCCCTTTGGAGAAACTCGCAAGGATCGGATCCAGAAACACCCAAGTCAAAAGAATCCCAAAACGCCCCAGACAAAATCTACTATAAAGACGCACCGAAAAATTTTCAGGGCTCGCTGTGGATTTCCATGGCCGATGTTCTGTCGAATCAAAGCAGCCCCACCATCTCCAATGCTTCCTGCCGGGACCGTAGACAGAGCGCTGACGCTGTTTGAAACGCCCAGCGCACCCACAGTTTGGGTGCCGTAGTTCACGCCAACCGAGTTGACAACCACTTTGCCTGCACTGAAGGAGAATTTTTCGGCGATAACCGGAAGGGAAATGGCAACAATCTTTTTGACGATGTCGTTCTTTAGCCTGACATATCGGAGCGACAGCCCAAAGACATCTTCAGGGTTACGCAGATTATAAAGGCCGATTGCTGTTACCACCAGGTTGGAAAGTAGGGTGGCCACTCCGATCATGACAATCCCTTGGTGGAGTACCAGAACAAAAAAGGCGGAAAACGAGAACTTGGTAAGTGCCATTGCAAAGTTGATCCGCATGATCTTGGAACCATTCCCACGGGCCTTTTCAATGGCGATATAGACATTATTGAAGAAGGTGAAAACCAGATTCAGCGCAGTGATCCGGTAGTAGTTCAATCCGATTTCCACAAGCTGGGCGGGAGTGTTTGCCAAACGCAGAATAGGCCTAGCCCCCAGGATAAGCCCTGCCACCAGGACAAGGGCAGCGGCTCCGGCCATAAAAAAGGTGGTATTTACGGTGGTTTTTAACCTCTCATACTCCCCAGCTCCATACAAACCCGCAATTAGAATGCCTGCACCGATGGAAAGGCCGGTCCCCACCGAGACGATGGAGTTGTTAAGCTGGTTGAAAAAACGACACCGCCGAGACGGATTCCGGGTTGATCTGAGAGGTAATTACAAGATCAAACACCCGAAACAACTCGTTGATCAGCTGGAACAGTGCCATGGGCAAACAGACAGAAAGAACTGCCTTGAGTATATTTCCCTCTAAAAAGAATTGCCGTTTTTTTAAGTTCTTTTGGATCTACCTGCAAGCCCATGTTGATTCCTCTCTGCATCGGTTCTTAATTAAGAACCCGGTTCATTTATCGGAGCGATAAAATAGTGGTTCATCCAGAACCACTATTTTATATGATGACTGCTGAATCGTTAAGCCTTTGCGGTTCGTATTCAAGAACTAAGTTCCGCATTTTTAGTATATACAAATTCGCCTGATTCTGTCAACCCGCTTTTTCTTTTTCTCGCATTTTGACAAAGATTCAACTTGCGAATTGTGCAACCTGTAGGGGATCATAAGAATCTCACTGAATCTTTTGAGCCTGATTATGGATCTTGGTCTGATACGTCTGCCTGAGTTTCTATGGTATCCTTCAAAACCATTCGTGCATATACGGCACTCCCCTCTCTTTAGGCACTTTAGGCAGGAGTGCTTGACGACAGAACGATATAATGATAATATACATTCTAGCTTAAAGTTGTTTTGGCCTGGAGGAGGATGTAGTAAATCATGAATCGAACCGTTGAGCGCACTTTGGCAATCCTCAAAATTATTGCCAATAGCGAGCATGGCATTACCCTGCAGGAAATTGCCAATCAAATGGACATGGCAAAAAGCAGTGCTTTTGCAATTGTCCATACCCTATTGGAGTTGAACTACATCAGCACGGTTGAAAACAATGATAAAAAATACTGCTTGGGGGTCGAGACTTTTGCGCTCGGGATGAAGTATGCTAACAATCAAAGCCTCGTTCAGCAGTGTGTCATTCATCTCCCCGGGCTGGCTGAAAAATACAACAAGACTGCCTTTCTTGGCATATTGAACGGCTCCAATGTGGTTTATCTTTATAAATATGTCGCAGAAAACGCACGGCTTGCCACCTGCTCCATCGGCTCCAGCAAGCCGGCCCACGCGACAGCTCTTGGCAAAGCGCTGATTGCTTTTCTCCCACCCAAAGCGCAACGCACACTGATTGATAACATAGAACTCACCTCTTATACCGATCAGACCATCTCTTCTAAAGAGGAATTTATTGCACAGTTGGAACAGATTAAAAAGCAGGGTTATGCAACCGAATTTGCTGAATTGGGCCACTTGACTGCGTGTTGCAGTGTTCCGATCCTTGATTCTCAAGGTAACGCTGTAGCTGCAATTTCTCTGGCAGACATCGCTGAATCAAACGAAAACTATCTCCAGATGGCCAATGACCTAAAGGCTGCTGCGGCTGAAATTTCCAAAATTGTGGCCTACACACAAAATTGATTCCCAAATTATAAATCAAAATTCCCGGCTTTCGGTACAGTGGACAGCCTGTTGAGCTGTTTGCCTCCGGTGGAACTTCAGTAAAAAACGAACGGTTCTTTTGCTGAGGTTCCATTTTTTATAAATTTAAATTTTTGACCGCTCAGGACTTGCATACAACAAAAACGTTACAATAGACTCGTCTTGAATCCACAGTAAGAGATAAAAAATCATTTATATAGATGATTTTCTCTGGCATCCGGTTTGTTTTGTCCTCTAAAATGTCACTTCCTGTATTGAGCTGCGCACAGCAACTCGGAATAAGCTTGTATTCTCCCCAACAGAGTGTGGGCAACATATCCACTGTCTTTCCTGATCAGCAAGGCTTTGCCGCTATCCTCAATAGGATGGTTGGCCTAAGATCCATCCCTTGGGGTTTCATATGCCCACTGAGTAGTGCTATGAATCCAGGCGATGCCACCTATTCAGTTTTTATTGCATTTGCAATAGAATAAAAGCAGAGACGGAACACAACAAAAAGGAGAAATCATCATGGGTAAAAATGCTATCGTGGGACAGTCCGGCGGCCCGACTTCGGTCATCAACGCAAGCCTTGCAGGCGTATTTGAGAGCTGCAAAAGCCGCGGCGCTCAGGTGGTGTACGGTATGTGCAATGGCGTAGCCGGTCTGTTGGAAGAACGGGTGGTTGATCTGGGCAAGCTGCTGACCGACGATCTGGATATCGAGCTGCTCAAGCGTACCCCTTCGAGCTTTTTGGGGAGTTGCCGCTAGCGCTGCTTTGCAGAAGCCGAAGAAGGCGGCATCTCCAAACACTCCTTGAGCATCTTCTCTACGGCACAGACCTTCTCATAAACCTGCCGGGTAGTGATGGTGGACGTAGTTTTCTTGGTTGCCATAGGCGTTACCTCCAAATTTTTGTGTTGTATTTTGTGATTGATGCCAGATAGTCAGCGTTCCTGACTGCGCTGGCGTTTCTTTTGCCACTTTTCCAAAAGTTTCAGAATGGTATCTTCCACCTGTTTCGGGGTGTAGGACTTGGGAAAATACTTGCGCAGTACGTCGTTCTTGATGGTCACGCGGTCCATTTCGGCCTTCTTTTCCTCGCCCATAATGTCGAAGATGGCCTCGTAGCTGCACTGGCCCTCCTGACTCAGTTTCTTAATCCGCTGAGCCTGGGACAGGGAAGGAGCGTTCTGGGTGTCCTGCATGGCCTCTAAAAAATCCTGCTGTTCCGAGTCTGCCAGATAGGACAGCTCCACAGCAGGATTGAAGGAGATTTTCTTCTGGTCCACCAGGTCCAGAAGTTCCGGGATCAGGTTGGTAAAGCGGATAAACCGTTGAATCTGGTTACGGCTTTCACCCATTTCTTCAGCCATAATTTGATCCGAACGTTTTTGTGTCCCAATTTGGGACACATTTTTAGAAGGACGGCCTGCCGTTCTTTTTATAGCTTCCAGCTTCATTTTGTAGGCGAAGGCCCGCTCACTGGGCAGAATGTGTTCGCGCTGCAAATTGCTGTCCACCATCTGAATCACCGCCTGGTCATCGTCCATATTGCGGACAATTACCGGCAGGGTTTTCAGCCCGGCCAACTCTGCCGCGTGCTGCCGCCGGTGGCCCGAAATAATCTCATAACCCCCGTCCTCCCGGGGGCGGGCGATCAAAGGAGCCAATACTCCAAACTGTGCCACGCTCTCCACCGTCCGCTGCATGGCCTCATCGTCCAGCACCTTGAATGGGTGGTCTTTAAAATGATGCAGTTCTGAAATTGAAATCTGCTGGATTTTTTCAACATTGCGGCTTTCGTCGGTGGAAAAAATATCATCGAAGCTGCTCAAGCTGATGTTTGCGCCGTTTTTCGGCATTGCGCAGCACCTCCTTTGTCAGGGCGCGGTAGGCTTCCGCCACCTTGCCTTTGGGGTCATGGGCAAAGATACTCTTGCCCTCGGCGCTGATTTCCGCTGCCCGCACGGAACGTGGAATACCTTGCTCAAACACTTTGATTTTGCCGCCATAAACCGGCAGTATATGCTATGTAAGGTATTTCAATATCGCACTCTGTTTTCCGTCCAATAAAATTCCCATGCCGCCTTCGGGCGGCATTTGTTTTTAGGTGTGCAAATTTCATAAGAAATAGCCCCCAACCGCAAGGTAATCCTGCCACTCCCCGACCTCGTACTTTTTCATACTGGCGAAAAGGGATTAATAATTTTTGTGACTGTAGAACGGTATATAAGCGAAAAGATTATTGTACGAAAGTGAGGAGTGGCGGTGGATAACATTCTGAATACCATAACCGCCTACCGTGAAGAACGCAAATGGTCGCTATACGATTTAGCGACTCACGCCGAGCTGAAATCTTCCACCATTTCTACATGGTATAATGACAATGCGATCCCGACCATTCCTTCGCTTGTAAAGATCTGCGATGCCTTTCAGATCACACTTTCCGAGTTTTTTGCAAAGGCAGAGGGAAGTGAGTCTGTCCCGGTGGCACTTACGCCCCAGCAGATGCAAGTCATTGAGAAATGGTCGATACTTCGCCCTGACCAGCAGGAAGCTTTTTTGAATTTGCTGAATACGATTCCCTGATTTTACATGGATAGCAATAGAGTTTCGGCTCTTTTACTATTATGAGGGACATTTTGTACGTCCTTCATACTCCGCCCGCCTTGCCATCATCGACAAAG
>ENA-OQEL01000381-OQEL01000381.1-human-gut-metagenome-genome-assembly--contig:-NODE-381-length-16356-cov-3.347280_pt1 | contig 16356 bp, 18 predicted proteins | sample MGYA00242796_ERZ504637 | MGnify/ENA primary metagenome ERZ504637 (study PRJEB26092, sample SAMD00036306) | human gut metagenome | host: Homo sapiens | study: EMG produced TPA metagenomics assembly of... | reverse complement strand
AAAGAAACTGGTATTGTAAAATCTTCATAGCTCAAGACAATTTTGAAACAATTGAATCTCAGTTAGAAGAAAAGTTTAATTTAAAAGAAGTCTATATCGTCCCATCTAGTGAAAATAAAGATGAAGTTTATTCCAATTTAGGTAAAGCCGGACTAAATCTATTAAAACGTCTAATCAAGGACAAAATGGTAATCGGCTTTAATTGGGGTCGTTCCATGGGAGCTATTGGTTATCAAGCAGCTATCGAAAATTTCCCAGCTGTTGATGCTGATTTCGTACCTTTAGTTGGTGGTTCTGAAAGCTTAAATGTTGACCTTCATGTAAATACAATTTGCTACAAGGTTGCAAATGCATTCCAAGCTAGAAGCCATTATCTTTATGCTCCAGCTATAACGAAAATACAGAAACAAAAAAGCAATTATAAATGATACTAATTATTTAAGAATTCAAGACTTATGGGATAAATTAGATGTAGCCGTTTTTAGGTATTGGTTCTCCTACATCTGCTTCCAACGTAATTTGGACTGATGGACTAAAATCAGAATACATCACTTCTTCCTTTGGTAATCGTATCATCGGTGAAACTTGCACTCGTTTTTATGATAAAAATGGTAACGAAGTACCAACTGAAGTTGTAGATAGAACAATCTCCATACCCTTTTTCTCAATTACATAAAGTCAAATATGTAATCGGAGTTGCAGCTTCTGACGAAAAAGTTCCAGCTATCTATAGTGCATTAAAAGGAAAATTAATCAATATTTTAATCACTGATGAAAGCACTGCAAAAAAATTTACTTAATTTTTACAGTTGATAAATAAAAAGGAGGAAAGCTCTCATGTTCTGGACATTTATTGTATTAGGTATAGTAATGTGGCTTCTCCAAGGTTTATTGAATATTTCCAATTAAAAAATTTAATAAGGATTAAAAATCTTCGTCAATCTGGCCGAGTCGCAATCGGCAAGGCCAGAGGCAGATTTAAAGCAGGTTGTCTGTTACTCTTGTGTATAGATGATGACTGTAAAATCATCACCGGAAAAAAACTACAAGGTGTAACAAGTTTTGCTAGATTTAAAGATTTCAATGAATTAAATGGATATTACCTTCCAGAAATCACTGAAAAAGACTGCCAAAACTTTGACAAACAAACAAGCTCTGCCATCTTATCTGCCGTTGAAGAATATAAACAATATACAAAACAACAAAAAGAAGCGTCCACATGCATTGAAAATGCATCACAATAATCAAAAAATTCTAAATTAAAGGAGAGAATATTTATGGACACTTTAGTACTACTAGCTCAAGGTTTTATTGGTATGTTTAACAAAGGTGGCGAAACGTTCATCGGTCTTGTTTCTGGTATCGTTCCTACCCTCATCTGCTTATTGGTAGCAATGAATGCAATTATCCTCTTTGTCGGCACTGATAAAGTTGAAAAATTCGCTCATCTCTGTGCTGGTAATGTTATTTCTCGTTACATGATTTTACCTGTTATTGGTACATTCTTCTTCTGTAATCCAATGACTTTATCTCTTGGTAAATTCATGCCAGAAAGATACAAACCATCTTATTATGCAGCAGCTTCTCGTTCTTGCCATACATTAAATGGTTTGTTCCCACACGTAAATCCTGGTGAATTGTTCGTATTCTTAGGTGTTGCTAATGGTATTACTCAACTTGGTTTATCTACAGTAGACTTAGCTCTTCGCTATTTCTTAATCGGTATTTTAATCAACTTCATCGGAGGCGTTGTCACTGACTTCACTACTGACTTATGTATCTAACAACAGGGCGTAGTTTTAAGTGATAAAGTAAAAACTACTCATTAATTTTTATCAAGCAAATTTAATTCGTATATAAAATAAAGGAGATATTTATCATGGCTCAATATAAAGATGTTATTGTTAATGCTGGTGCTGGCGGATTTGGCGGACCTCTTGTATTAAAACCAGATGATAAAAAGAATAAAGTTGTCAATATTACAGGTGGGGTTATTTCTCCTGTATCTCAAAAAATCGCAGAATTAACAGGTTGCGAACTTGTTGATGGTTTCAAAACTAGTGTTCCTGATGATGAAATTCTCTGCGTAATCATTGACTGTGGCGGTACACTTCGTTGCGGTATTTATCCTAAAAAACGCATCTACACAATCAACTTAAATCCAACTGGTGCAAGCGGCCCTATGGCTAAATATATCACAGAAGATATTTACGTATCCGCAGTAAAAGAAAATTGTATCTCTTATGCTTCCGCTGAAGATGCTGCTAATGCACCAAAAGTTGCACAAGCTCCTGCAGAAGAACCAAAAAAATCCACTTACGATACAAGCAAAAAAATCACTGAACAAACTGATGTAGGCTTTATGGCTAAAGTTGGTAAATTCATGGGATATATCACAGCTACTTTATATCAAGCTGGTCGTGATACTATTGAAACAATCTTAAAAACTATCTTACCTTTCATGGCATTCGTTTCCATGCTCATCGGGGTAATCTTAGCAAGCGGTATCGGTGATATCATCGCTCATGTACTTACACCTCTTGCAGGCTCTGTAATCGGTCTTGTTATCTTAGCATTAATTTGTTCCTTCCCATTCCTTTCTCCATTCCTCGGCCCTGGCGCTGTTATCGCTCAAGTTATCGGTGTATTAATCGGTGTTGAAATCGGTAAAGGCAATATTCCTCCTAGTCTTGCACTCCCTGCATTATTCGCTATCAACGCTCAGGCTGCTTGCGACTTTATCCCTGTTGGTTTAGGTCTTGCCGAAGCTGAACCTCAAACTGTTGAAGTTGGTGTTCCTTCTGTATTATATTCTCGTTTTATCACAGGTCCAATCAATGTTGTTTTAGCATGGCTCGCTAGCTTCGGTTTATACGAAAGCTAATTTATCAATAATCAATACAAGGAGATTATCTTATTATGAAAAAATATATTCTACTATTGTTAAAGATTTAGGTCCTATGGCAGAAGATTTTATCGGTGAAAAATGATTATTCTCTTCAACGAAAATGCTCCTGCTGAACTTGCTGAATTCTGCGTACTTCATACTGGTAATGAATTAACTGATACTGTAGAAGTTGGCGATATTTTAAAAATCAACGATACTGAATACAAAATTGTAGAAGTAGGCTGTGAAGTTCAAAAAAATCTTAAAGATTTAGGTCATATCGCTCTTCGTTTCAATAATAATGAAGAAGGCGAATCCTTAGAAGGTAGTCTCTATCTTGAAGATAAAGCAGTTAGCCTTCCTTCAGTTGGCTCTGAAATAGCTATCTTCAAAGCATAATAAATAATAATAACAAAATTATATAAATTGGAGTGATTTTATATGTCATGGTTAGCCCTTGAAGGTAAAACAGCTGTTGTTACTGGTGGTGCTTCTGGCATTGGTAAAGCTGTAGTTCAAGCATTCTTAGATAATGGTGCAAATGTTGTTGTTTGTGATATGAACCCACAAACTCCTGAATATGATTTACATGAAGGCAGTGGAGAATTCCTCTATGTTCCTACTGATGTTACTAAAGCTGATAGCGTAAAAGCTATGGTAGAAGCTGGTAAAGCAAAATTCGGTAAATTAGATATCCTCGTAAACAACGCTGGTATCAATATTCCTCGTCTTTTAGTAGATAAAGATGATCCATATGGTAAATATGAATTAGATGAAAATGTTTTTGATAAAGTTTCTGCTGTAAATATCAAAGGTGTTTATCTTTGTGCACAAGCTTTAGGACATGAATTCGTAAAAAAATGGCGAAGGCGTTATCATCAATATGTCTTCTGAAAGTGGTCTTGAAGGTTCTGAAGGTCAGAGCATCTATGCTGCAACTAAAAATGCTGTTAACTCTTTCACTCGCTCTTGGGCTAAAGAATTAGGTAAACATCATGTTCGCGTTGTTGGCGTAGCTCCTGGTATCTTAGAAGCTACAGGTCTTAGAACATTAGCTTATGAAGAATCTTTAGCTTATACTCGTGGTATTACTGTAGAACAGTTACGTGCTGGATATACAAATACAAAAACAACTCCACTTGGACGTGATGGAAAATTAACAGAAGTTGCTGATATGGTTATGTTCTTAAGCAGTCATCGTGCTTCTTATGTACATGGTGTAACATTCAACGTTGCTGGTGGTAAAACTAGAGGTTAATAATTATATTATTAAAACTATATAGATAGGACAGATACTTATGCTTAATATAAATAAAAAAGGCCACCATGAAATTGCCGTTTCATAGTGACTTAAAGCCTAATCATTGCACAGACCTAGGCTAAGTAAAGCATATGATAAAGATTTTATCCTGTCAAGCAAAACTAATTTATCCCCATCTTAAAAACAGTCAATATTAATTGGCTGTTTTTTTTTCGCTCTTATAGTTAACTAAATATTTTTAAAGGTTGACAATTATAAGCATATATGATTTAATAACAATAAATTATTGTTTATATGTTCATCTTCTTTATTGGTATAAAATTGATATAAAAAATGAACTGCTTAACAAATAATTAAATGAGAGGGATTTTTATGATATTAACAAAGAAAAAGAAATCTTATCCACGAAAAGTATGATTTTATCGGCTTTATTCGTAGCTTTAATCGCAATTGGTGCTTTTATTAAAGTTCCTGTTCCAGTTTGCCCTTTTACTTTGCAATTATTATTTACTACTTTAGCTGGACTTCTTTTAGGAGCTAATCTTGGTTTTGTTAGTGTCTGTGTTTATATAATCATTGGCTTAATCGGTATTCCTATTTTCACTGAAGGCGGTGGCCCTGGATATATTTTTCAGCCAACTTTTGGTTATCTAATTGGTTTTGCCTTTGGTGCTTATGTCGCTGGCTATCTCACTCAAAATCGCACTAAATTATCTTTCATTTATCTATTATGCGTTAATTTCCTCAATCTTTTAATCGTTTATGCCTTTGGTATGGTCTATGTATATATCATCAACAATTTTTATTTAAACACTCCTATCGGTATTTGGCCTGTAGTTTTATATTGTTTCTTATTAGCTGTTCCTGGTGATATTGTTCTTTGCATTCTCGCTGCCATAATTAGGTAAAAATTAATACCTAATTTAAACATATAATAAATTATTTAGAAAAGAGATGTCTTATGAGTAAAGGTCTTTTCATTACTGCAACTGGTACTGATATCGGCAAAACTTATGTTACTGCCTTATTAGTAAAAAAACTTCGCGAAGCTAATTTCAATGCTGGCTATTATAAAGCAGCTTTAAGTGGTGCTGATAATATCGCTGAAAGCGATGCTGGCTTTGTCAATCGCATTGCCAATATCCATCAAGATGAGCAAACTTTATTATCTTATCTATATAAAAATGCTGTATCTCCTCATCTAGCTGCTAAAATCGAAGGCAATCCTGTAGAAAAAGATACTGTAATTTCTGATTATGCTACTGTACAAAAAAAATTATAATTATGTAACAGTTGAAGGCAGTGGTGGTATAATCTGCCCTATTCGCTATGACGATAAAGCTAAATATTTTCTCACAGATATCATAAAATGGCTACATCTTCCAACATTGATTATTGCTGATGCTGGTCTTGGCACGATAAATTCTGTAGTGTTAACAGTGGAATATTTAAAACATCAAAATATTAAAGTTCAGGGAATTATTTTAAATAATTACACTGGTGGCATTATGCAAGAAGATAATATCAAAATGATTGAAGACTTAACTGATATTCCTGTCATAGCTTTAGTAAAACCAAATGATAAAGATATCGACATTGATGCTAAATTTTTAGCAAGTTTATATTTATAATTAAAAACTAACTACAATTAAATATTAAATTCAAAAGAAATGGATTGATTTTATGTGTAATATTAATTGGATAGATGAAGATTTAAAATATATCTGGCACCCTTGCTCACAGATGAAAGATTATGAAGAATTAAAACCTATCGTTATCGACCATGGGAAAGGTTCTTATCTTTATGATATCAATGGCAAAGAATATATCGACATCATCAGCTCATGGTGGTGCAATCTCTTAGGACATGCCAATCCTAAAATTAATGAAGCTATCAAAAATCAATTAGATAATCTAGAACATGTTATTTTTGCCAATCTTTCACATAAACCAGCTATCAAACTTTGTCAGGAATTGATTAAAGTCGTGCCTAAAGGTTTATGCAAATTCAATTTCAGTGATAATGGCTCTGCTTCTGTAGAATGTGCTTTAAAGATGGCTTTCCAATACCATTATCAAACAGGCAATCCGCAAAAACAGCGTTTTATGTGTTTATCCGAAGGTTATCATGGTGAAACAATCGGTGCTTTATCCGTAGGTAGCATGGATTTATATGCAAAAATCTACAAACCAATGCTCATGAATGCTGTACATACATCAGCACCAGATTGTTATCGTTGCCCTTATCATCAAAATCGTGAAACTTGCAAATGTGAATGTTTCGTGCATGCCGAAGAAGATTTCGCTAAATATGGCAATGAATTAGCAGCTGTCATCGTTGAACCACTCATTCAAGGTAGTGCTGGTATGCGAATTTATCCACCACTTTATTTAGAAAAACTTCGCAAACTCTGTGATGAATATAATGTATTATTAATCGCTGATGAAATCGCAACTGGCTTTGGTCGCACAGGTAAGATGTTTGCATTTGATTATACAAATGTTTCACCTGATATCATGACTATTTCCAAAGGTTTGACAGGTGGCTATATGCCAATGGCGATAACTATAACTACACAAAAAATCTATGATGCTTTTTATGCAGATTATAATGAAGGCAAAGCGTTTATGCACAGCCATACTTATAGTGGCAATCCATTAGGCTGTAGTGCTGCTTTAGCCGTACAAAAAATATTGCGTGAAGAAAATATTTTAGCCAAAGCTCAAGATACGGCAAAATATCTCCATGAAAAATTACAAGCAACTTTTGCTAATCATAAAAATGTCGGTGAAATCCGCCATTTAGGCTTGATAAATGCCATTGAACTTGTAAAAGATAAAGATACAAAAGAAGCTTTCGACAGCAAAAAACGTCTTGGCTATCAAATATATAAAAATGCCCTCCAAAAAGGTTTGTTACTTCGCCCTCTAGGTGATGTATTGTATTTCAATCCGCCATTAAATATCGATAAACAAACATTAGACAAAGCCATTTCCATTTGCCATACTTCCATAAATGAAGTTTTAAATTCCTAAAATTAAAGACTATATTTAAACTAAGAGAAATTTTTAGTCTAAATATAGTCTTTTTTTATATATCTTTCCCTATAATTCCTTGATAATCTAGTTCTAAAAATTATATACTATAAAAAAACACATTTTTATGGTATCTATATGATTTTACGCAAACAACAAAAAAAATTTAAATTACGCTTTCGTGCCTTTAAACGAAAACCATTTTTATTTTTACGTCATTTTTTACTCATCATTATTTTTCGTTTTTTCGGTGTCATTATTTGTTTGTTTTTCACAGTCTTACCTTTGCCACTCAGCAACTTCATTCAACATTTGATGAATTTAAATCTATCGCTTAATTCACTAAAAGATATCCTCTCATCTGTAAAACAACTCGCTACCAATTTTTATACCATAATACCTTCAACCAATGATATTATGCGTTTTATCAAATCATTTTTGTTGAATTTTTCACCTAGCAATTTTTACAATATCTTACGCAGTTTGCCACATGATTTACGCCAATTATTTTTACAGATATTTGATTACCTACGTCAACGCTTAAAAGATATACGCTTATTTATCAAGTCTTTATTTCCCTTGCGACAAGCTTTCTCGCGATTTCATAAATTCATCATTACTCATGCTAGATTAGCTAGACGTCTATTTCGCAATCTATTAATGGTAATTTTTTAACGTATTATTGATAAAAATATTATTCTTAATCATTATCCCATTACTTGGTATCAGTACTATTTATTTTATCGGTATAGACATCAGCTTGATTATCATTGCTACATTGAGTTTATTGACTTCACAACTAGGTACTTTAATCGGTAAATCAGTTACTAATATTCTCATTCGTCTATATGATATAATCCAACAACGAACAACTAAAATGAATATATTTTTATTTCTTATCGCTTTGCTTTACAATAAAATATCTTTATTTATCAAAAAAATTCGTCTACGTTTAATTTTTCTTTTTAGTTGTCTTTTGCAAAAAATATGTTTATATTTTATTGCCCTTTATCTTTATTACAAAATCCAACGACAAAAATTCTAATTAAGGAGCATAATTTATGTATTCTAAAAAATCTCTTTCTCTTTTACTAGCACTTAGTGCATTTGGCTGTTTTATGCCCACTACATTTGCCAATGAAACATCTAATGCTCATAGCTTAGTTGAAAATAATAATCTCATTGCTTCACCTAATTACACTACAATTATCACTAAAGAACAAATACATGATAATCACTATAAAAATCTAGCAGAAGCTCTCTCTTATGCCAATGGTGTAACTGTAAATTCAGGCTCACTGAATACTTCTCATATGGTAGTACGCATTGATGGAGATGATAGAGTAGCTATCTTCGTTGATGGTCGTCGCATGAATATGAATAAAGGTATCATGAGCGGTCGTGCATCTTATGATTTAGATTTATTGCCATCTATAATGAATGTAGAACGCATTGAAATTCTTCATGGTGCAGTTGGTTCTACATATTTAAATTATGATACTCCTGCTGGGGCTATCAATATCGTTACTAAAAAAGGCGATAAACGTGAAACAACTGTTGATTTAGCTGCTGGTGAACACGGCTCTTGGAAAGTTAAAGCCATAACAAGTGGTAGCTTAGATGATTGGTCATGGGTAGCTACTGGTGGCTTTGATAATGTCGATTATATGAAATATAAAGGCACAGATGACCACACTCATGAGATGCCAAATTCCGACAACAATCGCCGTGAAATGGCTTATCGCATTGATAAGAAATTGACCGATAACACTTCTTTAACTTTTGACTATGGTCATCTAAGCAACGATACAGGCACTTGGATATCCAAAAATTATCCACAGGATTATAATTATGAAAAATTAATCAATCATTTCGCACTCACTTATAATTATAAAGAAAATACTGAGACTCCAGCATTTTTAGCAATTTATCACTATTATACTCAAGGAGATAGCTATATCCCTACTGGTCTAAGTGACCAAGAAAATGAAAAGACTTATAGTCGCTGGGAAAATACTACTCAAGGTATCGATTGGCATGATGCTTGGAAAATCAGTAAAGACCACACCATTTCTGCGGGACTTACTTATCGTAAAGATGAAGTTGATAATATCAACAACGATTACAATAATATTTTCAGTGGCAATTATAATAAATCTATGGATAATTTTTCTGTTTACCTACAAAGCACTCGCCGTTTTGATAAATTAACACTGACTGGAACATCTGCTTACAATAATAATAGTGAATTCGGTGGAAAATACGTTTCTAATGGTGCTTTAGATTATAAACCTGATGAAAATACTGTTATCTACGCTTCTTTGAGTCAAATTTATGCTACGCCATTTTTAGATGATTTATATTTTAATAATGCTCATATTCAAGGAAATCCTAATTTGCGACCAGAAACAGGTTATAAAGGCAGTCTAGGTGTACGCTATAAATTAAATCCTACAAGCAATATCAATTTCAATGCTTTCCTAGAAAATATAGATGATCCATTGGGCTGGAGATATGAAAATAATAAATTCCATGCTGTAAATTTTGAAAATCAGAAAAAACGCGGTTTCCAATTAGAATATAATAAAATTTTCAGTCCAAAATATGATATGTCTCTTGCTTATACTCGTACAATCACACATACTGATTTTGCTGATGGTAACGGCAATCAAACTGATGTCAATGCAATAGCTCCAAGTAGCTATAAACTTCGCTTTAGTTATCATGATGATACATGGCATAATAATATTTTACTAAATGCTGTATCTGGTAGAGATACAAATTATTACAGCGATAACAATTATTATATACTTGATGCTAATCTCAATTATAAAATCAATGACCAATGGTCAACATATCTGAAATTAGCTAATATCACCAATGTATCTTATGAAACTATCGGCTCTTTCTTAGACGGAGATTACCCTGCTCCTGGTAGAACTGTACTCATGGGTATGGAATATACTTTCTAATTAAATCTAAAATATAAATAATAAAAAGGTAGATTAATTCATATATTTAATCTACTTTTATTATTTATTTTGCGATTTAATTTTCAAATCATTTAATAATATTATTAAGTGTTTTTAGCAATGATAGCACCGATTACACCGCCGATTAATACTGCAGCTGTGATATCGCCTTTATCATAATCTTTGTCGCTATCATCATCGCGGTCATCTCTATCGTCACGATCATGACGTGGAGGTCTATCTCTATCCCAATCATCGTCATCATCATCATGACGAGGTGGTGGTGGAGTCCAATCATCATCGTCTCTATCAGGACGAGGTGGTCGCTTATCATCTCTGTCATCATCGCGAGGTGGAGGTGGATTTTTTTCCAGTCCTTATCCTCATCAGAGCGACCTCTATTCCAATGATCATCTTTATCAAAGCCGACTGTATCGAATTGCTGTTCATAAGCAACATTTGTATTCAAAGCTGCTGCTGAAGCTTGATTCATACTATAAACATAACTCACTGGACTGCATAAGAAACAAGATAATGATACAGCTGTTATAATTTTTTTCGCTCGCTTAGAAAATAATTCTTTCATTTTGCTACCCTCCCTATCTAAAAGTTATATACATAAAATTAAACATCAAGTATTTTTAGCAATTACTGCACCAATTACGCCACCGATTAACACGGCAGTTGTGATATCTCCTTTATCATAATCATTATCATCATCTTTATCGTGTCTATCATGTTTTGGTGGAGGAGGTGGTGGATCATGTCTTTCTTCATGACGAGGAGCTGCACTTACTGTGGATAATTGTACAGCATAACTCACAGGGCTACACAAAAAACATGCTAAGGCTATTATTCCTATAAAATTTTTCAAACGTCCTTTAATTAATTTTAACATATTTACACAACCTTTTATACATCTTTTTTTATTATGTACATCTTATATATTAAATATATCATGAGAAAATTAAATTATACTTAAAATATTATTTAAAATTAATTAAAAATTTTCTAGCTTATCCTTGCCAATAAAAAAGCCATTATCTATAATGAAAAATGTATTAAATATTTTTAAAGGAGTATCTTTTATTTATGATAAATTTAACAATCTCTTAACTGAAAAACGCAATCCTTATACATTAAATATTGATAATGTATCCACTTTAGAAATGTGTATGCTTTTAAACGAAGAAGATAAACGCGTAGCTATTGCCATCAGAAATGTTTTACCTCAAATTGCTATGGCTATTGATGAAATCACCTCTCGCCTCAAAGACGGTGGTCGTTTATTTTATATCGGTGCTGGCACATCAGGTAGACTTGGCATCTTAGACGCTGTGGAATGTCCACCAACTTACAGCACTGACCCTGAAATGGTACAGGGAATTATCGCAGGTGGTTATAATGCAATCTTCAAAGCCCAAGAAGGTGCAGAAGATTCTTTGACTCTCGCTCAAGAAGATTTACAAGCAAAAAATTTATCCGCCAAAGACTGTGTTGTCGGTATCGCAGCCAGTGGTAGAACTCCTTATGTAATCGGTGGACTAGATTTTGCCAATAGCATAAATGCCTTTACTATCGCTATCAGTTGTACTAGTAATAGTGAAATCAGCTCTCATGCCAAAATTGCTATCGAAGCTTTGACTGGCCCAGAAGCAATCACAGGTAGCACACGCATGAAAGCAGGTACTGCCCAAAAAATGATTTTAATATGCTCTCTACTTGCACCATGATAAAATTGGGTAAAGTCTATAGCAATTTAATGGTTGATGTAAAATCATCTAATAAAAAACTCGAAGAAAGAGCAAGACGTATATTAATGGAAGCTACTAATTGCGACCGACAAACTGCTATTGATACTTTAGCCATCACTCAAGGCAAAGTAAAACCTGCAATTTTAATGTTACTTGCCAATATCTCCTATGAAGAAGCACTCTCTAGCTTAAATAATAATGAAGGTTTTATTTCCAAATCATTAAATAGTATGAAAAAATAATTGCGAGGTTTCTATGAATTTACAACAAACAGCTTTTGCTATCTATGAACTTATGAAGTCATTTTCTATCTTAAAAATAACTAATTGTATGACTAGACTTCGCTTACAATTAAAAACAGAAGATATCGCTAATTTACCCTTAAAAGAATTAAAAAATATTCCTAACGTCTTAGGCGTAAACTTAAATGACAATGAACTACAAATCATCTTAGGCCCTGGAAAAGTAAATGAAGTAACTTCTGAATTCAAAAAATTATATGCAAATAAAAATCTTGAAACTAATGCTCAAAATACAAATCAAGATACAAATAATAATCAAAAACAATTTGGCAATGCCGAAGAACTTCATCAACAAATCCGCAAAAAAAATTGCTACACCTTTTAAATTATTATTGAAACGCATTTCTAATATCTTCATGCCACTTATACCTGCATTTATCGCTTGCGGTTTAATCACAGGATTATTAAATATTGCCTTCAAAATTGATCCTACACTTACAAACTACCCTGCAATCCAAGTTTTACAAATAGCAGGAAATGCTGTATTTTTCGGCTTAAATATCTTTGTCGGTATCAACACTGCCAAAGAATTCCATGCTTCTCCTATGCTCGGCGGTACTATGGCAGCCATCATCACACACCCAATGCTCAACAATATCAGCCTATTTAATATAGATTTACTAGCAGGTCGTGGTGGTATCGTTGCCGTCTTATTAGTAGTAGCTTTTTCCTCATGGTTAGAAAACAAATTACACAAAATTGTGCCGAAAATTTTAGATTTATTCTTAACGCCACTACTTGTAATCTTAATCGCCACTTTCCCTGCTCTATTCATCTTACAACCTATCGGCGGTATTACCGCTGAGACTATCGGCGTACTTGTAACATCTGCAATTAATTCCGGTGGTGCTATTACTGGCTTTATCATCGGTGGTATCTTCTTGCCACTCGTTATGACTGGTCTTCATCAGGGACTCACACCAATTCACGCCGAATTGCTCAATCAATATGGTGTTACTATCCTTCTACCTATCTTAGCTATGGCAGGAGCAGGGCAAGTCGGTGCTTCTATCGCTGTATATCTCAAAACTAAAAATCAAAAATTAAAACAAACCATAGCTTCTGCCCTTCCTGTCGGCTTCATGGGCATTGGCGAACCTTTGATTTACGGCGTAACCTTACCACTTGGCAAACCATTTATCTCCGCTTGTATCGGCGGTGCTTTCGGTGGTGCAGTCCAAGCATTTTTCCATGTAGGTGCTACCTCCATTGGCTTATCTGGTCTACCACTCACAGCAAGTACAGATAAAATGCTTTGCTATTTAATCGGACTTTTCACAGCCTATATTTTCGGCTTTATCGCCACATTAATAATCGGCTTTAACGATCCTATTGAGGAGTGATATTTTGCAAAACGGCATTTCCATTTATCTTGGCTTAGACAATACATTAGAAGAAAATTTAAATCTAATTCATCTAGCCCATAAATATAATCTCAATCGCATTTTTACCTCATTTCATATACCAGAAACAGATATTTCCCATTTTCAACAAGATTTACAGACAATTTTAAAACTCACACAGAAATATAATATGGAAGTAATCTGTGATGTATCGCCAAACACTTTAGCTCTATTAAATTTAGATACATTAAATATCCAAGAATTAGCCACTCTTGGCATAACCACACTTCGCTTAGACTTTGGCTACAGTACCGAGCAAATAGCCAAATTAAGTCATCAAAATATAAAATTACAATTCAATGCTTCGACTATCACTCAAGAATTTCTTAATGAATTAAATCATTACCAAACAGATTTCCAACATATTGATGCACTCCATAACTTTTATCCTCGTGAAGGTACAGGTCTAAACGTAAAAAAATTACAACAACAAAACGAATTGCTTCATAAATATAATATTTCCGTAGGTGCTTTCATACCTAGCTATAACAAAGCTCGCTCACCAATCAAAAAAGGCTTGCCAACATTAGAAATGCACCGCTATCAAACAGCCAGCCTTGCCATGCGACATCTAAAATTACTAGGTATCGACTCCATTTTTATCGGCGATAGCCTACCTACAGAAGACGAAATCCAAGAATTAGCTAATTTAACTGATGAATATATCTTATTAAAAGCAAAAAAATTAACACAAAATAAAGATATACTAAAAACCCTACAACAAAGCACCTTCACCGCTCGCCTAGATGAAGCAGACGGAGCCATTCGCACCCAAGAAAGCAGAGCATTATTCAAACAAATATATATCTGCCCTGAATATATCGCCCCTAGAGAAATAGGCTCTATCACCTTAGATAATGCCCTTTATGCACGTTATGCAGGAGAAATGCAAATCATCACCCATGCACAAAAAAAAGATAATAAAATCAATACCATTGCTAAATTATTAGATAGCGAATTAATTTTATTACCTTATATAAAACCAAATAGCAAATTTAAAATAAAAGTTTAAATTAAATTTTTAGCTAAAAATCAATTACTTTTCTTTCATGAGCAAGAAAAGTAACAAAAGAACTCTACCTCCCGATACCAATTTTTCTTTGTCAATTATAAAACCATGACTATAACGCTCTAAACTCGCTTCGCTCAAACAGTAGAGCTAAATTCATAGTCATGGTTTTATCCTTGCCAATAGCCTACGGCTACCGCAAAATTTGCTAACGTGAGGGACATTTGTTTATTATTTTATCAATTTATAGTTTTTTCGCTTTTTAAATTTAATGGTAACACTAATTATTAAAAATCTTTAATAATACCTAACCATTTCCCGCATTTTAGCATCTTTTTACGGTAACTATTAGCTATTGGCAAAGATAAAAATATAGCTACGCTTTTAGTTCTACTGTTAAACCTTGCAAGTTTTAAGCATTGTATAAAATGATAATTTTTTCCAAAGCTAAAATTTTATCTGCGGTGATTTTAACATAGTTCTTAGTGCTTTAGCACTCTAGAAATATGTTATGCAACTTGTTGTGATTTGGTTCGTTTCTTTATCACCAAAGAAATGAACATAACTATTTTTTTATCTCATTTATTTTTTCAACGCTTAAGCCTGTTACATCAGCAATAAAATTAACATCACTGCCATTTTCTAACATTTTCAATGCAATTTCTATTGCTTTATCTTCTGCACCTTTTTTTAGACCTTCTTTTAACCCTTTTTCCAATCCTTCTTTTAGTCCCTCTTGGTGATTATATAAGATTGTAGAGTTATAATCTCTTATCGCTTTTTCTTGTATTTCATATTGACGTCTTTTTATCTCATCTTGTGAAAATATCATTCTTATTACCTATATTTATATTTTTATAGTTTATGTCTATAAAAAACTATCAATGCAATATTGCTACTTTATTAAAAATCTATCTTTTATTGCAGAAACAGTGTCTATAATTGAATAATTTGTTGTATCAATAACATTTTTCTCATATATTCCAAGGTTGTCGAATTGCTCCCACATCACCTCCACCAGTTCAATATTTGTTTCTCTATCTAATTTGGAACGGGTAATTGCTCGTTGTATAGCTTTTTTTCCTTACTTGCTTTCAAGATAATATAATGCACTTCATAACCCTCATGAACGACTTTTTTGCCATGGCTCTAAAAACCACGGACCAATAATACCATCTACAATTACATCATATCCAGCACGAGCATATCGTTTGGCAGACTCTATAAATGCCTCAATCACAATCAAATTTTGCTCATTCGATTCAGGCAAATATGGTGGAATTGCTCCTTTGCTAAGATAATGATAAAAATCATCTGTATGCATATGTACAGATTTTTCCATATTAGATTCTCTTGCAATAATAGCTGAGGTAGTAGTTTTTCCAGTTCCAGGCGAACCAGTAATTATAATAATTCTTCCTTGCATTATCTATATCTATCCCTTCATAGTTATATTTAAGCTCCCAAAATATTTCAAATTTATTCTAATCAATTAGCTAAATTCAGTATTTACAAGGCTTTTCAAAATTAAAAATCTTTTAATGTTACAAATTCAAATACTATTTTTTATTTATTCAATCCTTTATATTTATTTATATTCATTATATCATATCTTTTAAAGCTAAAAAAAGAACTATCTCCTAAAATGATATGCACCCAAAATATTGGACATATTAATTAAGCTACTAATTGAGACTTAGTTCTGTATTCTACAGGACTAAGTCCTTTTAGT
>ENA-OQEL01000380-OQEL01000380.1-human-gut-metagenome-genome-assembly--contig:-NODE-380-length-16383-cov-2.978900_pt1 | contig 16383 bp, 20 predicted proteins | sample MGYA00242796_ERZ504637 | MGnify/ENA primary metagenome ERZ504637 (study PRJEB26092, sample SAMD00036306) | human gut metagenome | host: Homo sapiens | study: EMG produced TPA metagenomics assembly of... | reverse complement strand
CTGTGCTACATCGAAAAGGATGACAGCTATCTGATGATGCACCGCACGGTGAAAAATGAACGATGTCAACAAGGACAAGTGGATCGGCGTCGGCGGCCATGCGGAACTTGGCGAAAGCCCGGAGGAATGCCTGCTGCGTGGAGTAAAAGAGGAAACCGGCTACACGCTGACGAGCTGGCGTTTCCGCGGTCTCGTTACCTTTGTGACAGAGGCAGAAAACAGCAAAACGGTGGAGTACATGGAGTATATGTGTCTCTACACGGCAGACGGATTCACGGGAGAACCGACTGCATGTGATGAGGGCGAACTCGCCTGGGTGAAAAAAGAGGACGTCCTGCACCTGAATCTGTGGGAGGGAGACAAAATCTTTTTCCGCCTTCTGAATGTAAGACGAGCCGTTTTTTCTCCCTGAAGCTGCGGTATGTGGGCGACACGCTCGCAGAAGCGGTGCTGAACGGAAAACAGATGGAACTTTTTGAGGAGCGCTCAGGCGACGGCACGCCGACCGGAACCATCGTAGAACGCGGCGTGGCGCACAGTGAGGGACGGTGTCACGGAACGGCACATATCTGGATTGCACGGGCGAATGAGAAGAGCGGCTGTGAGGTACTGCTGCAGAAAAGGAGTGCCTGGAAAGATTCGAATCCGGGCTGCTACGATATTTCAAGCGCCGGCCATCTTTCGGCGGGCGATACATATTTGGAAGGGGCTCTGCGGGAAATCGGCGAGGAGCTCGGCATCCACGCAGAGGCAGAGGAGCTGAGGGATCTTGGCCTGCTGGAAAAAGTATCACACGGTGTTTTTTACGGAAAACCGTTCCACGATCATGAGGTCAGCGCCGTGTATCTTTACACGTAAGCCGGGTCGAGGCGGAAAAACTGCATCTACAGGAGTCGGAAGTAGAAGCAGTCCGCTGGATGGATCTCAAAGAGTGCCAGAAGGCGGTAAGAGAAGGAAGCATTCCCAACTGTATTGATATCCGGGAACTGGAAATGATTGAAAAAGCGTGGTTCGCCGGAGAAAAAACAAAAAATGAGGAGTAAGAGAAGATGAAAGAAAATGGATTCATCAACGAGAAGCTGACCCCGAAGCACGAGGAAGAAGAGGCAGCAGCCACCGCTGAAAAATAAAAAGAAATGCATGAAAAAAGTCACCGGTTCGAAATAGAACATGGTGACATTTTTTTGATATCGCGTAAATGAAATTTGTTTTTTTATTTCGCTGCTGCCTTTACCTGGCTAAACAGTCCGGATTTCTGAAGAGCCGGACGCAGTGCCATGTAGATGACAACGGAAGCGATGGTGGAAAGTACGGCGTTGATGGAAGTTGCCGCTACGTTCCAGCTTAAGGTAACCTCTGCTGCCGGTTTTCCAAGAAGAACCAGTTTGTAGAAGTAACCGATGAGCGGATCGAAGATCACATTGAACAGAAGTCCGCCGATGGCTGCAAGCAGTGCCCATTTGAAGATCTGTTTCTGATCGGTCTGTTCGTTGATTTTACCGATTTTGTGTGCGATCAGTCCTGCGATGAGGCCGATGCAGAATTTTAAGATGAAGGTCTTTGGTGCGTATACCACATAGACCGGATCGAGAAGATCTCCGATGGTCATGCCGATCGCACCGCCGATTCCGCCGTAAACACCGCCGAGAATCAGTGCACCGAGCACACAGACAGCGTTTCCGAAATGGATTGAGGTGGCATCTCCGCCTGGCAGCCAGATTTTGAACTGCAGGAAGGTGAAGACAACGTAGGAAAGGGCTGCAAAGACACCTGTCATTGCGATTTTCCAGACTTTTTCATTTTTCATAACAACTCACTCCTTTGGTATCTGGAACTTTCGTTCCTTGATTGCACCCTATTATAGGGAGTGGTGGCATGAAGAAAAAGTTCCAATTCCGGATTTTTTGACCAGACCAGTTATTTCCGGTACGATTTCATTTTTTCGTGTTCTTCTTTTAATTCTCTGTAGAGTTGCAGCGAATTCCACGCCTGGTTCTGCGTTGTGACGATGGCTTTGAGGGCGATCGGCGGCACTTTTTTCCGGCGCATTTCGGTGAGAAAAAGATCGAGTTTCCGCTCGGAAAAGCCGGCCATGACCATCATTGGTTCATCAAATCCGGCGCCGTCATAGGCTTCGGGGGATTCTGCAAATGCTTTATTTCCGGCAAGAAATCCGATCGACTGGAGATACTGTTCCGGTTCCACAATGCGCACGCGGATACCGAGCTTTAAGAGAACCGGCTTTAAAAGCACAGCTGTTTTCGTTCCTTTGATCTGATATAAGAGTACGGTTTCCATGAGAAAAATCCTTTCCACGGGCAGATTTCCGGATCAAATGCGCGGATGCCCAGAACTATGATATAAGAAATGTTTTGGAAAAACAATACTTTTATGGTATCATAGGAACGTACAATTCAGAACACGATAAATTTTGAGATAAAAGAGAAAGGAAACCAATAAAATGTGGATAGCAGATGGATGGAAAGATTATGAAGTGCTGGATACGTCCGGCGGAGCAAAAACTGGAGCGGTGGGGAGATTACCTTCTGGTAAGACCAGACCCGCAGGTCATCTGGAACACGAAAAAGAAATCCGGGCTGAAAAAGAAAAACGGTCATTATCACAGAAGCAGCAAGGGCGGCGGAGAATGGGAGTTTTTCCATCTGCCGGAGCAGTGGGAGATCAACTATAAAGACCTGACCTTCCGCCTGAAACCGTTCAGCTTCAAACACACCGGCCTTTTCCCGGAGCAGGCAACGAACTGGGACTGGTTCGGCGATCTGATCCGCCGTGCCAACCGCCCGATTAAAGTGCTGAACCTGTTCGCCTACACGGGAGGCGCAACGCTCGCAGCGGCCGCAGCAGGCGCAAGCGTCACACATGTCGATGCATCCAAAGGCATGGTCAACTGGGCAAAAGAGAACGCTGCCGTGTCCGGCCTTTCGGACAAGCCGATCCGCTGGCTTGTGGATGACTGCACCAAATTTGTCGAGCGCGAGATCCGCAGAGGCAACCACTACGACGCGATCATCATGGACCCGCCGTCCTACGGAAGAGGACCAAAGGGCGAGATCTGGAAAATCGAGGAGTCGATTCATCCGTTCATCAGGCTCTGCACGCAGCTCTTAAGCGATGACCCGCTGTTCTTCCTTGTGAATTCTTACACGACAGGACTTGCACCGGCTGTCCTGACGTACATGATTTCCCTGGAATTAAAACAGTACAAAGGCCACGTAGAAGCACAGGAAATCGGCCTTCCGGTCAAGTCGACCGGCCTTGTTCTGCCGTGCGGTGCATCGGGAAGATGGCAGTCTGACAACGTTTAAAACATCTTTTGGCAGCGGACGTATGTCCGTCATACGAAAAACATTTGGCTGAAATTGCAGGAAATGAAGTATAAAACTGCAAAAAGTGGGATAAAATGCTGAAAAGTGTATAAAACATGCAAGTTCTCCTTGACAGAAACTCATGATCTGGTAAAATGGTCTTTAGTTGAGCAAGAAACCTGAAAAACGGGTAAGGAAAGTACAAGGGAGGACGTTTCATGAAACCGTATATCGAATGGACCAAAGAAGAATTAGTTGCCGAGAAAGCCAGACTGGAGCAGGAATTTGCAGAGGTAAAAGCAAAAGGCCTCAATCTGAATATTTCCAGAGGAAAACCTGCAGCAGCCCAGTTAGATCTCACGGAAGGAATGCTTACCGTTCTCTCGAAAAATGAAGACACCTTCGCAGAAGATGGAACCGACTGCCGGAACTACGGTGTACTGACCGGTATTCCGGAAGCAAGAAAACTGATCGGAGATATTTGTGAGGTTCCGGCGAAAAACGTCATCGTTTACGGAAACGCCAGCCTTACCATTATGTTTGATACCGTAGCACGTTCGTTCCTGAAGGGCGTTGCAGGCTGCACTCCGTGGAACAAGCTGGACAAAGTAAAATTCCTCTGTCCGGTACCGGGCTATGACCGTCACTTCGGTGTAACCGAGTACTTCGGCGTTGAGATGATCAATGTTCCGATGACGCCGGAAGGACCGGACATGGACATGGTAGAAAAACTCGTTGCAGAAGATGACGCCATCAAGGGAATCTGGTGTGTACCGAAATACTCCAACCCGCAGGGCTACACCTACTCCGATGAGACCGTCAGAAGATTTGCAAACCTGAAACCGGCAGCCAAAGACTTCCGTATTTTCTGGGATAATGCATACATTATCCATCACCTGTATGATGACAGACAGGATCACCTGCTGAACATCATCGAGGAGTGCGAGAAAGCCGGAAATCCGGATATGGTCTATGAGTTCGTATCCACTTCGAAAGTAAGCTATCCGGGAGCCGGAATTGCAGCTCTCATTTCTTCTGAGGCAAACCTCAAAGAGGCACAGGAGTACATGAACTTCCAGATCATCGGTCATGATAAACTGAATCAGCTGCGCCATGTAAAATTCTTCCAGAACCTGGACGGCGTGATGAATCAGATGAAAAAGCATGCTGAGATCTTAAGACCGAAATTCGAGGCAATTCTGCAGGTAATGGATCAGGAGCTGAGCGGCCTTGGCATCGCTTCCTGGACAAAACCGAACGGTGGATACTTCATCTCCTTCGATGCGATGGAGGGATGCGCAAAGAAGATCGTTGCAAAGGCAAAAGAGGCCGGTCTTACCATGACAGGCGCGGGCGCAACGTATCCATATCACAACGATCCGCAGGATTCCAACATCCGTATTGCACCGTCCTTCCCGACACCGGAAGAGCTGGAAATCGCAGGTCAGGTATTCGTGCTGAGTGTCAAACTGGTCAGCGTGGATAAGATTCTGGAAAGCAAATAACAGATAAGTAAAAATACAAAAGCCGGATTCTCCCGGGGGACACAGTTTTTTGTGAACTCTGGTGTGGGAGTTCCGGCTTTTTTCTATCAGAAAGTTAAAAAGAAATTTTCTATGGGACAGAAAGGAAAAACATGAAAAAGAAAGTAATAGGAATTGCCGCAGGAATCATACTCCTTGCGGCCGCAGGCGGTTACGCGGGCGTGGGGCATTACTATGCATCCCACTTTTTCCCGAAAACCGCGATCAACGGACTGAACTGCGCAGGGCTGACCGCAGAGCAGGTCAAAGAGGAAATTCAGAAGCACATTGTGGATTATACACTCAGCATTACCGAGCGCGGTGGAAAAACAGAGACATTAAGCGGCACGGAGATCGGCCTCACGTATGTGGACGACCACGCGGTGGAAAAACTGCTGGAGTCCCAGAATACTCTTGCATGGCCTGCATTCTATTGGAAAGAGAAAGAAAACCAGGTGGCGGCGGACTCTGTCTATGACAAAGAAATGGTGCAGGAAAAACTGCAGACGATGGAAGGGTTTCAGGAAGAACAGCAGGAAGCGCCGACGGATGCGTATCTGACGGATGACGGAACCTCGTACGTCATTGTGCCGGAAACAGAGGGCGAGCAGGTGGACTATGAGAAGGCGGAGCAGGCTGTCATCGAGGCGCTGGATGCCGGAGCGGCGAGCGTGGATCTGGAAGAAAAGATGTTTACCGGAAACCGGACATTACGCAGGATGATGAAGCACTGAATGGGAAAATGGCGGAACTGAACCACCTGACAGCGGCGCGGATCACGTATGCAATCGGTGAAAACAGCTATGCCATAGACCGGGCGACCTTACAGAGCTGGCTCGTACAGGGGGAGGATGGAACCTACACGATTTCGCAGGACGAAGCGGCAGCTTTTGTGCGCCATATGCGTATGAGACGGACACCTTCGGGCTGGCGCATACCTTCAAAACGAGTCTTGGCGCGACCATTAACCTGAATGCGGGCGGCGATTACGGCTGGTGCATCGACAAGGAGGAGACGACGCAGGCACTTCTGCAGGCGATCGAGGACGAAACACAGGGAAATCTCGACCCGGTTTACCTCTATACGGCCAATGACCGCTCGGCCAATGATATCGGAAATACATACGTCGAGGTGTGCATTTCCCAGCAGAAAATGTGGTGCTACAAGGATGGCGTTCTGGTGACGGAAACACCGGTCACAACGGGCAATCATGCGACGGGCTATGACACTCCGGCAGGCAGTGTCTGGGCGGTGGATGCGAAAAAAAGTGACTGTGATTTCAAGCTCTATCCGAGCCATGTCATGTTCTGGCTTCCGTTTAACGGCGACGTCGGAATCCACGATGCGAGCTGGCGTACCGAGTACGGCGGGGACATCTATCTGACGAACGGATCCCACGGATGTGTGAATACCCCATACACAGAAGCAGAAAAAGTGTTCAATGCTATTGAAATTGGTGACCCGGTTATCGTATACTATAGCCTGGATGATGTAACCGGGCCGCAGCCTACACAGAAAAACAGCCTGTAGGAAAAACGCTTAAGCATCACAGCAGAAGCACATCAAATAAAGGAGATTTTGATAGATGAAAATAGTAGTATTAGCTGGAGGAACCAGCACGGAACGTTCGGTATCCATTACATCGGGAACTATGGTCTGCAAGGCACTCCGCGAGAAAAACCATCAGGCAGTTCTGGTAGACGTTTTCTGCGGTATCGATGTGAAGGGGAACCTGGAAGATGTATTTGCAGAGGAGGCGTACGATATAGACAAAGCAGCAGAATATATGCACAGCTTTGATGCAGGATTAAACGAAATGATCGAATCCCGCCGCAGATTTTTCGGACCGAACGTACTGGAACTCTGCGAGGCAGCGGATGTTGTTTTCCTTGCCCTGCATGGCGCAAACGGAGAGGACGGAAAGGTACAGGCTACGTTCGATCTGCTCGGCATTCCGTATACCGGAACGGGCTATTTAAGCAGCGCCCTCGCAATGGACAAATCCATCACAAAACAGTTCTTCCGTGCACACCATGTGCCGACCCCGAACGGCGTGACCCTGAAAAAAGGCCAGGAGAGCGAGCCTTTGTCCGGCTTTGGCCTGGAGCTTCCGGTTGTCGTAAAACCGTGCTGCGGCGGTTCCAGTGTCGGTGTCTATATTGCACACACGAACGAAGAATACTGGCAGGCTATGAAGGATGCTTTCTCCTACGAACCGGAGGTTGTCGTTGAGGAGTATATCGAGGGAAGAGAGTTCTCCGTTGGCGTGGTAGACGGAAAGGCTTACCCGATCATCGAGATTGCACCGATCGAAGGCTTCTATGATTACACGAACAAATACAAAGCCGGAGCTACTGTTGATACCTGCCCGGCCGTACTGACGGAGGAGCAGACGAAAGAAATGCAGAAGCACGCAGAGGACGGCGCTGCCGCTCTCGGTATCGAAAACTACTGCCGTCTCGACTTTATGATGCGCAAGGACGGAAGAATGTACTGCCTCGAGGCAAACACCCTTCCGGGCATGACCCCGACCAGCCTTCTGCCGCAGGAGGCACAGGTACTCGGCATTTCCTATCCGGAACTCTGCGAGCTGCTGATCCAGCTTTCTCTCAGAAAAAGAGGTAACAACGCATGAAAAATATGACACTTGCGCACATCACAGAGGTGTGCGGCGGAATCTACTTCGGATCGGAAGAAAAGAAAACAGCGGAAGTCACGGATATCGTGACGGACAGCCGGAAAGCGGGAGAGGGAAGCCTCTTCGTTGCAATTCCGGGTGAGCGTGTGGACGGCCATAAATTTATCCCGAACGTGGCTTCCCAGGGCGCACTTGCTGTCATTTCCGAGCAGAAACTTGAAACACCGCCATGCCCGTATATCCTCGTGAAGGATTCCATGGAGGCCATTAAAGCAATGGCAGAATACTATATGCAGCAGCTCAATATTCCGGTTGTCGGCATTACGGGAAGCGTTGGAAAGACCAGTACGAAAGAGACGATCGCGTCGGTGCTGGCGCAGAAATACCGTGTGCTGAAAACGGATGCGAACTTCAACAATGAGCTGGGCTTGTCGCTCACTGTTTTCCGTCTGCGTGAGGAAGATGAGATGGCGGTTCTCGAGATGGGAATCGACGATTTCGGCCAGATGCACCGTCTGGCGAAGATCGCACGCCCGGAGACCGCAGTCATTACGAATATCGGCTGGTGCCATCTGGAAAATCTGAAGACGCGAGACGGTATTTTACAGGCAAAAACCGAGATCTTTGATCATCTGCGTGAGAACGGGCACATTATCATCAATGGGGACGATGATAAGCTGTCTACTGTTGGAACGGTTCACGGCATCAAGCCGGTTCATTTCGGATTGGATGAAAAAAACGAATATTATGCCGATGAGATCGAGAGCCAGGGCTTCCGCGGCATTTCCTGCCGGATTCATACCCCGCATGGGAGCTTTTCTGCACTGATTCCGATTCCGGGACGCCATATGGTTTACAATGCGCTGGCCGGAACCGCAGTCGGATGCATGTACGGGCTGACGCTGGAGCAGATCAAACAGGGAATCGAGACACTGCAGTCGGTGAGCGGAAGATTCCACATCATCGAGACAGGAAAATACACCGTTGTCGATGACTGCTACAACGCAAACCCGGTTTCGATGAAGGCATCTCTCGATGTTCTGAAAGAGGCGAAGGGAAGAAAAGTGGCTGTACTCGGCGATATGGGCGAGCTTGGAACCGATGAGGCAGCACTTCACGCCGAAGTCGGCACACACGCCGGAACCTGCGGCATTGACGCCCTCTACTGTGCGGGACCGCTCTGCGAGCATCTTGCAAAAGCGGCAAAAGAGGCTGATTCGAAGCTTGAGGTACGCCACTTTGCAGAGCGCGAGAGCCTGATGGCAGAACTGCCGAAGCTCTTACAGGACGGCGATCAGATTCTGGTAAAGGCATCGCATTTTATGGAATATGGAAAGATTGTGGAGATGCTTGAAACAGCACAGAAATTATGATAAAATTTTAAACTGGAAAGTACCCATGACAGGGTGGTAGCCTCCCGAGCTAATGAATACATAGGAAGGGAGGTGGCGTAAATGACAGCATACGAAATTATTATGGTTTTTCTGGGAATCTTAGCTTTACTGATTTCCTTCGGAGGCTTCATCATTGCGTTGCTTACCTTTCTCGATAAGAGAAATAAGCGAAAATAAAAACTGCCTACCCCGTCGGCAAACGGGATAGGCGGTGTTCGTAAGAACATTTAACCCTTTTCTCGAGAGCATCCACTTTGGAGTGGGTGCTTTCTTTTATATATTTATTATATCGCAGGGGTCTGGCATTTTCAAGCATTTTCTTTCAATTGTTCTAATAGAATGTTTTTCGTATAATTTCCAATCTCTTTTTTCTCTTCCTTCGTAAGCTCGCCCGGAATGATCGGCTTGCCGTACGTTACGGTAACGTGGGTACCGCGGATCTTCGGGAAATGTGCTTCCAGAATTTCTCTGGATCCGGAAATCGAAAGCGGAATGATCGGGCAGCCGGTTTTCGTTGCCATCTTGAATGAACCGTTGTGGAACTCGCCGAGCTCCAGCTCGCTCTCCGTCTTGCCGCGGGTACCCTCCGGGAAGATACAGATGGAAGTGCCGCTCTTGATCTCCTCACATCCGGAGAGAATCATCTGCAGACCCTGCTTGATGTCGGAACGGTCGAGAAACAGGCAGTGGATGAGTTCCATCCAGTTCTTTAACAGCGGAATGCGTGAAAGTTCTTTTTTGGCGACAAATCCGCAGGAACCCGGAACCGTTGTATAGGTTACAAGGATATCGAAATAGCTGCGGTGATTGCCGATGTATAGAACAGCCCGGTCCTTCGGAATATTTTCCTGACCTTTTACGGTGATCTTCGTGCCGGAAAAAACAGAATTACGCGAAAAATCCAGCGGATCAGGGAGCGGCTTACCTTGTCACAGACCTCCGGCTTTTTCTTCCGGATCAGAAGCAGAACAAGAAGCACCGGGATCGACAGAATCAGATACAGAAAAGCGGTCAGAATGACCAGAATAAAACGAATCATGAATCTTTTTCTCCTCTTGGTAAAAATAGTGATATTCAATTATTGCGTACTTTTCAGTATACGTCATATATGGGGCGGGTTGCAATAACTTTCGTCTTTTTCGGAAAAAGATTTTGCGTCATAGAAGACTGTGGCCCGTCATACAATGGATAGAAAGAGCGGGAAGCGGCGTTTGGAATGATGAAGAAAAAGAGACGGGGAAGAGTTCTTCTGGCGGCGGTGATCCTGATGCTCCTAGCATCGTGCCGGATCACAGATGTGAGCGAGGGCGAGCGGAAAGAACTGTCGTATGCGATTGTAAAGCCGGGCGATTTTCCGCCGGAAATCGATCAGATTTTGCGTAAGAAAAAAGAATCCGCGTTCCAGATGGCGTACGAGAGCGGGACGATCTCTACATACTGCGCGGCTACGGAAAGCAGAAAAGCGGAGGCTTTTCCATACAGATCGAAGAAGTATCGAAATCGGAAAACGCCGTTTTCGTGCGGACAAAACTCGTCGGACCTGCCGCAAAAGGAGGAGCAGAAAAGGCGCCGCCTCCTGCCCCTTACGTCGTGCTGAAAACGAAAGCGGCGGCGGGAATCTCAGTCGTATTTGAGGATTAGAGTGGGAGGAGCCTTATGGATTTTGTAAAAAAGATTCTGCATCAGATCAGCAGAAAAAGCGAAGCGGTGTCACAGATTACGTTTGACGAGGACTACAATGTGCCGGACGCAAGGCCCGATGTGGGGCGGATGATTCAGAAAAAAGGCGAGGTGACGATCGGGGATGTGCAGATTTCGGAAGGAAAAGCGCGTGTATTCGGCGGCCTCACCTTTCATCTGCTGTACGTCTCCGACGGCGAACGGCGCCGGATCTGCCAGCTCTCCGGCGAGCTTCCGATCGACGAGACGATCCATCTCGATGGTCTGACAGGGGGCGACAAGGTCTGCATCACCTGGGAAGTGGAAGATCTGAACCTGCATCTCATCAACTCGCGGAAGCTGGGCGTGCGCGCGATCGTCACGCTGCACGCGTGGATCGAGGAACTGTGCGACCTTGCCGTGCCGATGGAAATCCGCGGGGAGAGCGACGTCGCGGTGAAGCGGAAAGAATACCGCGTGGTTGAGCTTGCAGTGCAGAAAAAAGATGTGCTGCGTGTCAAAAAGGAGCTTACGATTCCGTCCGGCAAGCCGGAATTGCACGAGATTCTCTGGCAGGATCTGGAAGTGCGCGGTCTCGATCTCCGCTCTGAAGAGGGGCGGGTCAGTGCGCAGGGAGAACTCTTTGTCTTCTGTCTGTACAGCGACGGCGAGGAGGATCACCCGCTGCAGTGGGTGGAGCAGGCGCTCCCGTTCCAGGCAGAAGTGGAATGCCAGGGCTGCATCTCCGAGATGATCCCGCGGATCGAAAGCACACTCGGCCAGACCACACTCGAAATCCAGCCCGATTCCGACGGCGAGGAGCGGGTCCTGCAGGCGGAGGCCGTACTCGAACTTGACATCTGTCTGTATCAGGAAGAAACCGTATCACTTCTGCAGGACGTTTACCATCCGCACCGAGAATGCATTCCAAAAGTGCAGGAGGAGACTTTGGAGAGCCTTCTGATCCGCAATTCCTCCAAATGCCGCCTGACCGACAAACTGCAGATGCGCGTGCCGAAAAATAAAATTCTGCAGATCTGCCACAGCGACGGCAAAATCAAGATCGACGAGGAAAGAAACGTAGAAAACGGCATCGAAGTAACCGGTGTGGTGGAACTCAGGGCGCTCTACGTGGTCAGTGACGACGAAATGCCGTTCTACGCCGCCGAAACCGCCCTCCCTTTCCGCCACACCATCGAAGTCCCGGGAATCGGACCGGACTGCCGCTACGAACTCCAGTCCTCCATTGACCAGCTCTCCACAACCATGCCGGACAGCAGCGACATCGAAGCCAAAGTCGTACTGAACCTGAACGCCCTCGTCTTCCGCCGCAGAAAAGAGATGGTAATGCAGTACGTCGAAGAAAAAGACCGAGATCCGGAAGAACTGCAGAGCCTCCCGGGCATCACCTGCTACTTCGTCAAGCCGGGGGATACCCTGTGGGATATCGCAAAGAAATTCTATACGACGACAGATAAGATCAGGGAATTAAATGAACTGAAAACCGAAACACTCACACCGATGCAGCAGCTATTAGTGGAGCGGGTATAGCGGAAAAGACAGCCTACTGCCTTAAGAATGGAGTCAATCCATCAGGCAGCAGGCTGTCTTTTTGCGAGTTCCATGCCGATCTGCATTGCAGAAAGAACAGGTACACTTTTGTGCCGGGAAGAAAAGCAGGAATTACAACCTTGCTTCTCAAAGAAATCAACAATAACGGAAAGAAACTGTCCTTTACTTATGACGCAGTAGGAAATATTGTTACGATTTCCGAGAATGGTGTTCAGAAAGTAAAATATATGTATAATGCTTTGAGTGAACTGACCCGTGTGGATTCTGCATGGGAAAATAAGAGTATTACGTATACCTACGATGCCGGAATGAATATGACGTCCAGAAAAGAGTATTCCTATACAACGGGAACACTGGGCAATGCGGTAAAGACAGATCTGCTTACCTACCGTGCTTCAGGATGGAAAGATCAGCTTATTTCCTATAATGGCAGCAGCATTTCCTATGATGCGGTCGGCAACATTACAGCTTATCAGGGAAGAACACTGACCTGGTACAGAGGAAGCCTGCTGCAGAGTCTGACCTTAAACGGAAAGAAAGCAGTTTACCATTACGACAGCGAAGGACACAGAGTCCAGTGGAAAGACCTGAACGGAATCAGCCATAAGAACTACTGGTGCGGAAACAAACTGATGGGAACGAAGTATGGAGATGTACTGGTTCAGTTTGTTTACGGTGCGGATAAATCCCCGCTGATGCTGAAAAAGGGAGAAAAAGAGTATTATTACTTGTACAACAGCCAGAATGATGTCATAGGACTGATTGACAGCGATGGAAAACAGGTAGTAAACTATTCTTACGATGCATGGGGAAAACAGACTGGTCTGACCGATATCAGCGGAGAAAATATCGGAAAACTAAAGCCCATTCCGTTATCGTGCTTACTGCTACGATGACGATACCAAACTCTATGTCACCGCCAGCCGTTATTATGATCCGGAATTGTGCAGATTCCTTTGTGCGGACAACTTTGATGCTGTAAAAGCGAAAATGTTTAGCATGAATGGAAAGAACCTTTATGTGTACTGTTGCAACAATCCGGTGAATGCGGTAGATGATGATGGTGATTTTGGAATTTTAATGCTGGCATTCCCAGGAATCGATCCCAGAAAAGTAGCATGGAATATCTTAAAAGATGTATTTGTATATGCGGTACAGTGCGGAATGGCGAATGAGAAAGTAACCTTAGAAGGAATTGCAGAGGTGGCCATAGAAAGTGCAATCAGTAGTGTTTTGGGAGATAGCCAAGGAATTATCTTTTCAGTAGTAGTAAGTGGTTTGAAAGGAGGATATTTAGAGTATCAGGAATCAGGAGATATGGCAAGAGCAATGGGGGCAGGATTTTACGATGCTATAATGACCTTGTTAGAACCTAAAACGTATAACGCATATGTAAAAAATGAAACTATTGAGAATGCATTGGGTGCTTTTACAGACTTTTTCAGTCTCCATTACTGAGCTATCCCAAAAGCGGTGTTTTGGATGGAGTGTTTGGAAAACCCAAGAAACAGGCAATAAAAATGGATCAACACTTAAGGAAAAACAGCAACATCAACTTTAGTACAAAAAAAGTTGGGGGGAAAAAGAAGAACTGGCAGAGTAATAAGCCTGCAATTTCCAGAAAAATGCAAAATATAGGACTTCCAGCGCTTAGATAGAAAAGTTTTAAGATGCCTTTGCGCGAAGAAAAATAGTTTTGTACAAAGGCAAAGCGTAAGAAATAACGAGGAGAAGATTGTATGAAAGTAGTATGGGGAAAATTTGGTACCGGCGTAGACCTGATTGTGTGTGCTATTAGTAGTTATTGGTGGGTGAGCCTGTGGGTAAATGAAAAAGATGCGTTCCACGCCTATTCATTAAAAACAAGTATCATAGTGTTTCTAGGAATAATGTTCTTTTTAAGCATAGCAGCTTATGGAACTGTGACATTTCTACTAAAACGAATTTATATTTATGAATGGGGAATAATGTTATCTTTTTGGGGCTATGAAAAAAAGATAGAATGGGAAGATTTTACTGTGATACAAAGATACAATGATCATTTTTTCTTCAACATATCGAAACAGAAAGATGACAGTTTGTTCTGGTGTACCTATCACCCATTTACCAGTATCATGATATTCGACAAGTTCCGCGGACCGGGCTGGGGAATCATACCGCTCAGCGCCGACGAATTTTGTGAACTCCTCACTTCATACGGTGTCAAGTATACGGAAAGTAAATAACATACAAAAAGAGTGGAAGTGGCCGTAAGATCCACGAATTACCAGCCACTTCCCTTTTTATATGCAAATTTAGAAAAAGAAAGAAGGAAATGCCAATGAAATCAATTTATCGCACGATCCTTGCCGTAGCAGGCAGCTTCCTTGCGGCACAGTTTGGAGGCTGGGATGCTGCGCTGGAAACGCTGGTCTGCTTCATGGCAATTGACTGGATCACAGGAGGTGTTCTGCTTCCTGTTGTTTTAAAAGAGTCCGAAATCTGAAAACGGAACGTTGGAGAGCCGTGCGGGATGGAAAGGGCTTTGCAGAAAAGGGATGATGCTGTTCTTTGTGCTGGTCGCGGAAAAACTGGATCAGCTCACACAGACGAATTACCTGCGGGATGCCGTCTGCATTGGATTTATTTTAAATGAAGCGGTTTCGATCTTGGAAAATGCAGGGCTGATGGGTGTGAAAATCCCTGAGGTTCTGCGGTCAAGGATTGATGTGCTGAGAAAGGAGGAGCAGAGTAAATGAGGGTTGACAGAAGCTATTGTAGCAACCAGAATACATGGTCGGAAAATCATCCGCAGTGTATTGTGGTACACAATACAGACAATTTTGCCGCCGGAGCCGATGCCCGCGCGCATGCAAGAGCGCAGTACCAGGGAAATTTTCAGATTATGTCGGCGCATTATTACGTAGATGACGGGGAGATCGCTTATCAGGCTGCGCCGCACAGCAGAGGATGCTGGCATGTCGGGAGAAATTATGGAAGTAAAAATCTATTCGGCAGATATGGAAACCGGAACAGCATCGCGGTTGAGATGTGCGTGCAGAAAGGATATGATTACGAAACCGCATTTTTACATACGGTGGAGCTGGTGAAAAACCTGATGAACGAGACGGGGATTCCATCAGATGCAGTTTACCGGCATTACGACATCTGCAGCAAAAACTGCCCGTCCCAGATTCAGAAGCGGGGAGACTGGGAGCGGTTCCAGCGTCTGATTCGGGAAACAGAAGACGGCAGTGAGAAAAGTGAATACAATCCCGGCATCTACCGTGTAACAGACCCGGCGCTCAACATCCGCACAGGTCCCGGAGTAGAATACCCGGTGGTGGGAGTCATCAAAGACCAGGGAAGCTATACGATCACAGAAATCAGAAACAAAAGCTGGGGCAGACTGCTGTCGGGAGCGGGATGGATCAACTGCCATAAAGCATATTGTTTTTACGGGGGAAGAGTATAAAATCCCATCTTTTGCAAAACGATGTCATCGGACGGATTGACAGCGATGGAAAGCAGGGAGTAAACTATTCTTACGATGCAGGGGGAGAACTGGTAAATACCATGGATACAAGTGGTGCGAATATTGCACAGTCGAAAGAAATAACGAGGAGAAAATTGTATGAAAGTAATATGGGGAAAATTTGGTACAGGTGTAGATTTGATTCTGTGTGTTATTATTAATTACTATGTGGTGAGTATATGGGTAAATGGAAAAGATGAGTTCCATGCATATTCATTAAAAACAAGTATTATATTTCTAATAGAGGTAATGCTCGTTTTAAATATGGGGAAAACAGACCGGTCTGACCGATACCAGCGGAGAAAATATCGGAAAGCTCAATCCATTCCGCTATCGTGCTTACTGCTACGATGACGACACCAAGCTCTATGTCACCGCCAGCCGCTATTACGATCTGGAATTGTGCAGATTCCTTTGCGCAGACAACTTTGATGTTGTAAAAGCGGAAATGTTCAAAAAGTTAAATTAGTAGGTGGCAAATATGAAGGCAGGATATCGTAAATTTTATAAATATTTTAGTATATTGGTATTTATGGGCTGCGGATACCTTATGCTTGAATTTTTTGGGGTAAGAGGGAAAAGGTCAAATTAGTTCTTATAACATGCAAGATAAAGCACTTATGATATTGTGGTTTATGATTTATACTTTTTGGTACGGTCTGCTGGGAAATTATAAAATTACTTTAACCTAGTATTTACATTTATGAATTGGGGAAATGCAGATCTCATTTTTTGGAAATATAAGAAAAAAATTCCG
>ENA-OQEL01000376-OQEL01000376.1-human-gut-metagenome-genome-assembly--contig:-NODE-376-length-16457-cov-2.437844_pt1 | contig 16457 bp, 21 predicted proteins | sample MGYA00242796_ERZ504637 | MGnify/ENA primary metagenome ERZ504637 (study PRJEB26092, sample SAMD00036306) | human gut metagenome | host: Homo sapiens | study: EMG produced TPA metagenomics assembly of... | reverse complement strand
TGGAACTGTCACAGATGAGAATGGGACATTTCTATTGAACAGCCTGTTGGTGCCAAAAAAACTGGTAGTAAGTTTTATAGGATATGAGATGATACGATTGTGGATTGAAATGATCATAGGAGCTGGCTATCATAGTTACAAGGTATGTGTAATGATGGATGAAGGTCCAAGTGGTGGAACGTAAGATAGGAGTTGTAAAATCCCGTTCCAGTGTGTTGAATCAGGATATGATTTCAAGTGCGGAACTGGCTCGGGCGGCTTGTTGTAACTTGGGTGAAAGTTTCACAACAAACCCTTCTGTAGATGTAAGCTATGCTGATGCTGCCACAGGGGCCAGACAAATTAAATTGTTGGGGCTCTCGGGAACTTATGTACAAATGCTGACAGAGAATATTCCTAATTATCGTGGAGCATCCGCTCCTTTTGCTTTGGGGTATATTCCCGGCCCATGGATGCAAAGCATACAGGTGTCCAAGGGTAGTTCATCTGTAAAGAATGGTTATGAGGCGATTACCGGACAGATAAATGTTGAATTTAAGAAGCCTCAAACTACCCAGTCCTTGAATGTCAATCTTTTTGCTAGCAGTAAAGAGAAGTATGAGGCTAATTTTGATGCTAATGTACATTTGAATAGCCGACTGAGTACTGGAGTATTGGCACATTATGAAAATAGTACTAGGTCGCATGATGATAATGGAGATGGATTCTTGGATATGCCTAAAGTAGAGCAATATAATCTTCAGAACCGTTGGGCTTGGATGGGAGATCAGTATGTATTTCAGGCTTCTGTCAAAGCAATGAAAGAGGATCGTACAAGCGGACAAGCTACTCATTTACATGTGGATAATTCTGTTGGTGGCTTTGTAGGTAGGGAACTTTATAAAATAGGTATCCATACGGATCGTTATGAGGCATTTACTAAAAATGCTTATATTTTTGATAAGGAAAGGGGAACTAACTTGGCTTTGATTCTCTCGGGATCTTTGCATAAGCAGGATGCAGGATACGGTTATAAATTATATAATGTGGACCAGAAGAATTTGTATACTTCATTAATGTTCGAAACGAATTTCGATGAGCGTAACAGTATTTCTGCAGGGTTAAGTTTGAACTATGATTATTTCAATCAGACCTATCGTTTAGAAAATGATGATACAGGTTTATTATATGGAAAGGAGAAAGAGACCGTGCCTGGTGCTTATGTGCAGTATACGTATAATTGGAAGGATAAAATTATTCTTATGGGAGGGATTCGTGCTGATCATAGTGATATATATGGTACCTTTGTTACTCCGCGTGCTCATATCAAATATGCTCCTGATGATTGGGTGAACCTACGTGTGTCTGTAGGCAAAGGATATCGCACTAATCATGTGTTGGCGGAGAACAATTATTTACTTGCCAGCAGTCGTAAAGTAAAGATAGATAATGATTTGGATCAGGAAGAAGCATGGAATTATGGTTTCAGCTCTTCATTTTATATTCCGGTATTCGGTAAAACCTTGAATGTGAATACCGAATACTATTACACTGATTTTAGGCGTCAAATGATTATTGATTTGGATACGGACCCCCACATTGTACATTTTGCTAACTTGGAAGGGAAGTCTTATTCTCATACTTTTCAAGCCGAGGCAACTTATCCCTTTTTTTAAGGGTTTTACATTAACTGCAGCTTATCGCTTGACAGATGTGAAAACTACTTATAATAAGAAATTATTGGAGCGTCCTCTTACCGGAAAATATAAGGGACTTTTGACTGCTTCTTACCAAACACCACTGGGCCTATGGCAATTTGATGTGACTTTGCAGATGAATGGTGGTGGTAGAATGCCCTCCCCTTATACATTGCCGGACGGTGCTCCTTCGTGGAATACTCGATACCAGTCTTATCAATTGTTAAGTGCTCAGATTACTCGCTGGTTCCGGCATTGGTCTATTTATGTGGGAGGAGAGAATATGACGAACTTTAAGCAAAAGAATCCGATTGTAGGAGCTTCGAATCCTTGGGGGACAAATTTTGATTCAACCATGATTTGGGGACCTGTACACGGAGCGATGTATTATGTAGGCTTTCGCTTCAATTGGGATAGAAACTAATATATTGATAATCAAATAGAAATGGATTATGAGAACAAAATTAATCGCTATTATGGCAGCTGTCTGCTTTACTGCCACTTGCTTTGCAAAAAGACATTAAAATTGTAGTTTTAAACACTGATCCTCAGATGCACTGTGCCAACTGTGAGAGCAAGATTAAGAACAATATTCGTTTTGAGAAGGGTATAAAAGAAATTGAAACAAATTTGGCGGATAAAACGGTTACTATTAAGTATGATGCTGATAAAACCACGGTAGAAAAAATAATTGCTGGATTTGCCAAGATTCATTATACAGCTACTGTTGTTGAAAATGAGAGTAAGCAGAAGGATGATATCCGTGGCAAACAGCCGAAAGCAGATGAGGATGGTTGTAAACAAGAAAGAGGAAAATAGATGAGATGCTATGTGATAAGAGGGAAAAAACGATGGAATGGATATTTTGGGAACTCTTTTGCACCACTTCGTGGCTTTAAATGACTGATAAATAAGATACTATATCAGAGTGGAAAGGGGTTTAACCACCTAGTGGAAAAAGAGGAAATATCAATCTTGGTTAAAAACTTTATTATAACTGCATCATAAAAAGACTCCGCATGAAGCAATTAATCTTTAATTGCTTCATTGCGGGGTGTATGGGTGAAGATGAGAGAATTTTATAGTGTTCGAGTGTTTGTGTATGTGACTGTTTATATCATTCATCTTCTTCCCTATATTCTAGAATATCTCCAGGTTGACAGTCTAGTTCCCTGCAGATAGCCTCTAAGGTTGAGAAGCGGATGGCTTTTGCCTTCCCGGTTTTCAGTATGGAGAGGTTGGCAGGCGTCAGATCTATCTTTTCGGCTAAATCTCCTAGCGAAATCTTTCGTTTCGCCATCATTACATCTAAGTTTACTATAATCGGCATAGGTTAGTTATTTTGGGATTTATTCGGGTTCTCATCTAATGCGTGCCACCAAAAGGTGTAGCGTTGTGTTAGTCTTTTAAAGGCATACAGACAGAAGCAAGTCCATCCAATGTTGATTGATATCCTCACTGCTTTGTTGTCCAACGATGGATGCAACACAAGGAAATAGATGAATGAACTTACAAACAGAGTGGTTATCAAGGAAAGCATCAAATAAAAAATGCTTTTCCCTTTTGAGGGTCGAGTATTCTTTTCTTTCATAACTTTTCTTTTTTAAATGGTTAGGTCTTGTTCCTCTTCATTTTTACTCCGATAGCAAATATCTCGGCAAAGAGGATAGGAAGGATTATTGCCACCCAGTCGGGGGAATAACCAACATAGCTGATGATTTTGTAACCCCGGTATGCTAATTTGATTCATAGCTGCGCTTCCTGTTAGCCATTCTCCGATGGCTGTGAGAATTTTTTAAACTTGCGCTGGTATATGCAAACCAACGTAGGCGTAGTACATTGGCTGGTGTAAATACTTTGCGGCGTGAGATGGAGATGAGCAGCCGGATTAATGAGTAAAAAACCGATTAGCAAAAAAGAATAGTCCGGGTATGGCTAACCCTATGGCAGGATATACCAGGCCGATGGCTTGGCATACGTTTCTATTTCAGTTACTGTATAAGGAAGTGGACTATCTACACGGTTGTTGTTCAGTGAATCGACTGTCGTTCCAGATAATGGCTTTACATTTAGTTTGACACGGGTTATCATGTGGTGTCCGGATTCATACATCTCTGTTGCACCGCTTTGTCCTTCTTCAAATCCCTTTTTGAAATCTTTCCAATCTTCATCCAATCCTCCGATGAAATTTGCAAGTATTGCAATAATGGCTATAATACCTAATATCCTGAACTTCTTCATACCGTATGATTTTTATATGGTTAAATCTTGTTCTTCTTTCATTTTCAATCCAACAGCGAATACTTCAGCAACCAGCAATGCGATGAATCCCAATATGAAGGTTGGTTCGGAAAACGCAAATATATTAGAGTATTCACATCCCTTGAGTTCCAAAACTTGTGCCGCTTCATAGTTCCCGATCATGATGGTGGTAAAAGAACAAATGAATAGAAGTATCAGTGACACACCCAGCTTGCGGAGAAATTTGACGTTCTTCCAACTGAAAATGTCACCACGGTTGATATTTCGGATCAAATAGAAAAATTGTATCAGGCAGAAGATACTTGCTAGGACCGAAATTAAGGTAGTGATTCCATTCGCCGTTCGGGATAGGCTGCTTCCTGTTGTCGGGGCTTCTATCAAACTTATGATTGGTTTGATGGAAGCCTGTGAGGAATTTTTCAGATTTGTCACGCTTCCTGTTTCTGCAAATAGGTCAGAAGGTATCGTACAAACTATTTTGTAGTCGGATATGTTAAGCTCCTTCCCTTTTCTACACTTTCATATCCGGCTTTAAACCCGGCACTGACGGCTTGAACCATCAGACTGATTACCGTGGAAGTAGAAAGGAGCAGGCCGATAAGTACGCAGGCACAGAGAAGATTGAGTCTCTTTTTCATGATTGGTTGTGTTTGTTAAATGGTTATATCTTGTTCATTAATAGCTTTGACTTGTATGTTGGTAGGTTTCGGCAAGTATTTGTTCAGGTAGAGATACATACCTATAAAAACGATTATGGCTAGTACTAAGAGAATGTAAGTGATTGTTGTGCCCAAGGTCTCCATAGTCGTTTGGCTGAGTTCCTCTCGGGTGGCTGTGAACATGGTCCATGCGCCGAATGAGTTGTTGATAATGTGTCCCACAATACCTGGAACTAAACTTCCGGTGCGATAATATAACCATCCGAAGAGCAGACCGATGAGAAATGCAAAAGGTATTTGTGCAGGATTGCCGTGTATGATCCCGAATATGAGTGCGGAAACCAGTATGGCCCATTTAGGTGACCATCCTTTTCTTAGTAAATGTCCTTCTATAGCTCCACGAAATAAAAATTCTTCCAAAATAGGGACGACGATAGCAATGCTGAGAACACCGAAGATATTATGGCTCATCGAAATAAATAGTTCTTGATTAGTGTCTGTCAGATCGAGCGCTTCATTTAATATTCCTGCTATGAACTGTGCGGATAGCAGGAGAGGGATGCACAAGAGAATGATTTTTTTTGAAACTTCATACATACTCTTTTTATTGAACTTGACATAGTGGAAATGTACCAAGTGCCATGTCATGGCTAATGCGGAGAGTAACATACCGATGGATATTGCCATTGTCCCGGGGCGGAAGTTGGCTGTAATATCTGCTCCGCCGATAAGAGCAATGGTGGCATCGGTTCCGGTTGCCAGAAAAATGAATAGTAATTGATAAGCCAGATAGTAAAGTATCAATTTAATTGCACGTCCCATAATAATCTGTTTATTGGTTTAAAATTTTATTAGGTTGGAAGTGTGTCAAAATGAAAACGACCTATCATTTTGACACACTTTCAATGATATTTATTTTTTCAGGTGAGCATCCAGGAATTTCTCCATGGCACGATAGAAATCGAATTTGTTCTCTTCGTTATGGAAACCGTGTCCTTCGTTGTCTTTTACCATGTATTCTACTTCTATACCGCGTTTTTTTCAGCGCTTCCACCATTTGGTCGGATTCTGCTTTATTCACACGCGGGTCGTTAGCGCCTTGTGCGATAAAGAGAGGAGCTTTGATTTGGTCTACATGAAATACAGGTGAATATTTTTCCATCATTTCTTTATCTTTCACAGGATCACCTACCATTTCATACATCATGTCCAATAAGGGTTTCCAATAGGGTGGGATAGTCTGCATGAAGGTGAACAAGTTGGATACACCCACATAGTCGATGGCACATGCATAAAGATCAGGAGTAAAGGTGACCCCTGCCAATGTTGCATATCCGCCATAGCTTCCGCCGTAGATGGCTACACGTTTCGGGTCGGCGATTCCTTTTTTTATCAACCACTCTACGCCGTCGGTGATGTCGTTCTGCATGGTTTGTCCCCATTGTTTGTAGCCCAGTTCGGTGAATTTGCGTCCATAGCCGGTTGAGGCTCGGAAATTCATTTGAAGAACAGCATAGCCACGGTTGGCAAGGAACTGTACTTCCGGATTATATCCCCAGCTGTCACGTGCCCACGGCCCCCCATGCGGATTGACTACTACAGGCAGATTTTTGGCATTCTCCATGGTGTATCCTTTCGGGAGAGTGAGGTATCCTTCAATGGTCAGACCATCCCGGCTGGTATAGGTGATGGGGTGCATCGGGACCATATCTTCTTCTTTAATCCAGGGAGCCAAGTCAGCTATTTTAGTCAGTTTGTCTTCTTTTACATTATAGGTATAATAAGTTCCATAAGTGCGGTCGCCTCCAGCATAAATAATACGGATATTTTCGCTTTTATCTTCGCTGGTGGTGTTGATATCATAACCTTCCAGTTTCTGTTCCAACTTGGTGCGGATAGCTTCTTCGTTTTTATCGAAGTAATGACGGATAGTACCTTTGTGTCCGGTACAGGATACAGAGATTAATTTCTTTTTCAGTTCAGAATAGCCTAATCCGGAAATATCATATTTATCATTGGTGTAAAGTACTTCTTTTTCCTCACAAGTAGCCGGATCCATTAGGACGAGGGCGGTCTTGTCCCGTCCGATGTTGGTCAGGGCATAAACCATTTTATTGTCGGGGGTGAAGGTGGCAAAGCTTACCGTTTCCCTGAAATTGGTAGTTAGTACCGGACGGAAGGGCTGCTCTTCCGTTTCGCGATAGAGAATTTGGGTATTTACTCCGTCTACAATAGCTAAGGCTACACGCAGTTTTCCGTTATGGTCAGTCATCCATCCTTGTATGTTTCCGGGGTTCTCAGCTAATTGGGTCAGTTCGCCGTTATTGAGATTCAAGCGATAAGGATCAAATACTTGTGGATTACGCTTGTTCAGACCGATGATGACCAGTGAGTCGATATTTTCCAACGGATCAATAATAGTTGTCCTTACCTTGGGGAATGCGGTATATGCTTTGGAGTCAGTACCGTCTACATTGACTCCGTAGAGCTGAAAGTTTTCATCGCCGGCAGTATCTTTTATATAAAGTATCCGATGACCGTTTGCCCACATGCTTCCTGCAAGATCCCGTACCGTTTCTGAAGTGATTCGGGTTGCTTTGTCTGAACCGACTTCTTGTACGAATAAGTTCAGGCGGTTTTCATACGGAGCCATATATGAGAAGTATTTGCCATCCGGTGAGATTTGGTATCCCGCTTTTTCAGGATTCTTGAAGAAGTTTTCTAAAGGGACTTGTGCATTGGCTTCGGAGGCGAAACCGAGTGTTACCAGTAAGGTTGTTGCGGCTAAAATGCGTTTTAATGTTTTCATCTTGATGTATTTTAAAGTTGTTATTTATCAGTTTATTAAATTTGCAATGGCTTGTTTACAAGGAACGTACCAATGTTCAATGAATAGGATGAACAATATTAAAAGAAAGATAATCTCGGACTTTTGTTGTGCTCTTTGTGCTAGAGGGGTATTTAATGGAATTTTAACCAGAATGAGTTTCCCAAAAACTATTCCCATGAGCATACCCAGAGCTAGACCGATTGATGGATATACAAATCCGATAATCATTCCAATACACACTCCGATGGTTTGCCATCGGTTGGTTATACTGTTCTTTTGAGTTTGTGCTTCCATTATTTCTTGTTTTGTGTGTCGGCCAGCAAATTTATGTTGTTGTCTTTACGGTAAATACTTTGTTGTTTGTTGTTGAAGGCGCTTTCCTTGACGTTCCATTCGGCATAGTTGAGTTTGGTTTCATACGCTCCGGGAGTTACTGTAAGTAAATAAGCCGGTTTCCACAGTTCCCGATAAGCATCCCAGCGATAGGCTTTTTTCTCAATTACCTGACCATTTTCATCGTGTTTGTACTCATACTTCAATTTGCGTGTCAATGTTTTGCCGTCTTCATTCAGTGTATACACTGTTGTGTTTGTGCCGTCTTGACCGTAGATGTACTTCGTGTTTCCTGTTTGTGCGTTTGCTGTTGTTGTACAACTCATCATCACTACTGCAATTGCTGCTACTAAACCTGATTTAAATACTGACTTTTTCATTTTACTTTGTGTTTTAAATGTTTGTGTTTGTTCTTTCTTGTTTTTCGATATTCATTTATCGTTTATCGATATGCAAATGTACATCTTATTTTGATACTACAAAAGAAAAACAAGAAAAAATTATCGAAAAACGATAAAAATATATCCTTTATCATACTTTATAAGACAAAAATGAATGAAGAAACGTTTTTATGCGAGAAGAGAGGGGGTGGGAGGGGAGGTTGCATCTTTCGGGAAGAAAACCATTTATATATTTCTTTCAGAAAAGTAAGTGCACTTGCTTTTTTTCCGTCATATTAAAGAAGAATTTTAGCGGTTTTCTCCCTGTCTTTGTGCATTTGGGCGATGAGCTCGTCTATTGTGCCATATTTTTCTTCAGGGCGAAGATACTTTACGAACTCTATGCGCATTTCTTTGTGGTAGATATCCTCCGAGAAATTGAGGATGTTTACCTCGATACTTACATTGTTGCCATTATTGATAGTAGGGCGGTGTCCTATGTTCAACATTCCTGCCCATTTTTTCCCCTCCACATACACGTATACTGCATAAACTCCTTCCGAGGGAATTAATTTGTCGCTACAATCCACTTGCAGGTTAGCTGTGGGGAACCCTATTTTTCTGCCTACTTTGTAGCCATCTACCACCGTTCCATCCAGATAATAGTTGTACCCTAGAAATTGGGCAGCCTGACTTACTTTGCCTTCTTTTAACAGCTGACGGATGACTGAGGAGCTGATTTTATCCTCTCCGTCTGTATAAGCTCGCGCGCGTACTATATATATATTTAATTCCTCGCCATAACGGCAATAATCTTCAAAACTTTCACTGCGGTTGTGGCCGAAACGATGGTCATATCCTATAACTAAGGTGTGAATATTGAATTTGTTACGTAGTAACTGCATGAATTCCCGGGCCGAAAGCAGCGAAAGTTTTTGTGTAAAAGGAAGAAGGAGGCAGTAATCTACTTGCGTCGTTTCCAATAACTCAAGTTTTTCCTTGGGTGAAGAGAGCAGTTGTGGATGATAAGTGGTTTGTATCACTTGTCTGGGATGCATAGGAAAAGTGACCAATGCAGAATATAATCCATCCTTGTCTGCGACCTCTTTTACTTGATTGATAAGAAAGCGGTGTCCACGATGCACCCCGTCAAAGAAGCCGATAGTGGCAACTGAAGGGGGTAATACTTGATGGTTTATATCTGATATTATTTCCATTATTCAAAAAGTGAACTTAAATTTTCTCCAATATGATAGTGATGGGATTGTATACCAAGTGACATAGCTGCCTGGCAATTAGCTTCCGAGTCGTCTATAAAGAACGTTTCTTCAGGCAGGATGTTTGCCTCTTTCATCATTTGCTCATAAATGTTTTTTTCGGGTCTTGGCTTTATGCATCTCTGAAATGACAGAAAAGATATCTTCAAAAAAAGTTCATTTACGCAGGAAATCCTACGATAACTGAACATCTGCTCGCAGGCATACTCCCCAAATGTATCCGATTAGTATTACTAAGCAGATAAACCATATAGTGTTCGCGCAATTCTAGTAATAAGTCCAGCTTCTCACGAGGAATATCAAGTAGCATCAGGTTCCACATATCATCAATTTTTACGGTCGGTCAGTGATTCGCTGGCCTCCTTGCGAATGGCTGACCGGAATTCTTCCGGACTGATCTCACCTAATTCAAATAGGGAAAAGAAACCTTTTCCCTTGAACTGGCATACCTGTTTCTCGATATCTTGGAATCCTGCTTTGCGAAAAGCATTCAGGCAATTGTCAAAATCCAGATTTATTAATACTCCTCCTAAATCAAAAACGACATTTTAATCTATCTGTCCATAACTCTTTATGTTGCTTAATTCTCTTTCTTAGATTTTTTTTCTGTATTCGATTTTATCCAACGGTGAATTTCACCAATACCACAATACGAATGACGTTCCTGCGATAATATAAATCCAAGTAATAAAATCCATAGGTTCGGTACGGAATACTTTACCTCCGAATTCGACAATTAGAATTTGTCCGACCAAAATAATGATAGCTACACTCAGCATACCCAATGCATGACGGGAATCCTTAAATACAGAATGGTTGGTCCCGAAAACACTGGCGTTGAACAGATTCCAAAATTGTAGCATCACGAAGATTGTGAAAAATTGCGTTAAAGCTTGTCCTACTAAATCTGCTGGCATCTGTTTGATAATGACAATTAATGTCATCAGTATAGCAAGGAAGCAGAAGCCTACGCCTAGTATATTTTTGCGCATGACCTTAGTGATGATGAAGTCGTCGGTTTTGCGTGGCTTTTCATTCATGACATCGGCACTGGGGGGGATAGATGCCAAAGCCATGGCGGCAAAAGTATCCATGATAAGATTTACCCAAAGCATCTGTGTTACTGTTAATGGTAGTTCTGTACCAAAGAAAGCCCCTAATAAAACACTGGCTAAAGCGACCACGTTGATAGTCAGCTGGAATACGATGAAGCGCTGAATGTTTTTATAAAGAGAGCGGCCCCACATTACTGCGGTGGCGATACTATGGAACGAGTCATCCAGTAAGGTGATATCACTTGCTTCTTTGGCCACTGATGTACCGGTTCCCATGGAAAGACCTACTTGAGCATGATTCAGTGCCGGGGCATCGTTTGTTCCGTCTCCGGTTACTGCTACTACGGCTCCTTTTTGTTGCAATAGTTGGACCAAACGTTGCTTGTCCATAGGACGTGCACGACTCATAACTTTCAAGTCAAGTACGCGGTCCAAAGCTTCTTCATCGCTTAATGCGGCGAATTCTACCCCTGTTATGCGGTTCCGGTCTGTATCTTCAGGTTTCCATAGCCCTATTTGGCGAGCAATTTCAGTAGCTGTTCCCGGAGTGTCTCCTGTAACAATTTTCACACCGATACCTGCCGATTGACATTTTTGTACGGCTTCCGGTACATCTGGACGAATAGGGTCGCTGATAGCTACGATACCTAGGAAAATCATATTTCCTTCATTGACAAGTTCGGCACAATCATTGCCGGAGTTTTCAGGAATAAATTTGTAAGCCAACCCTAAGGTACGCATTGCCTTGTTCTGGTAGGCCAGCAAATCGGCATTGTAATGAGTCAGTTCCTCAGGAGAGAGGTTACATTTTCCCATTACAATTTCGGGAGCTCCTTTTATATAGAGTACCTTTTTCTGTTGAATAGGTGAATCTACTAATGTAGCCATGTACTTACGTTCTGTAGAGAAAGTAAGTTGATTGATTACTTTTGCATTTTCACGTAGTTCCAAATAGTTCTTGCCTTGTTCATTCAGCCAAAGTAATAAGGCTATTTCAGTAGGGTTACCCACTCCGGATGGTTTTTTGCTTTCTCCTGTTTCTCAAGGAAAGCTGTAGAGTTGGCACTGATACCTTCGGCTATTAAATCTGCTTTGGTAGCATCAAGCTTCGCTTCATGTACCTGCATCAGGTTTTGTGTCAATGTACCTGTCTTGTCGGTACAAATCACAGTAATTGGCACCCATTGTTTCGCAAGCATACATTTTACGTACCAGGTTATTGGTTTTCAGCATACGGCGCATATTCAGTGCAAGACTTAAAGTGACACTCATCGGTAAGCCTTCAGGAACGGCTACTACAATTAAAGTGACAGCCATCATGAAGTATTTCAGTACAATGCGGGCAATTGCCATCCACCCATGCCAGTCAGTTATTTCATTTACGCTGAGGTAGGAGTAAAGATCTTTTGCTGTAAAAACAATAAAGGTGAGCGTGGCGATAGTAAAACCAATTTTTCCGATGAAACCGGCCAATTTGGTTAATTGGATATTCAATGGAGTTTCTTCTTCACTTTGTTCGGTAGCCTGACGCGCTACTTTTCCTATTTCGGTGGAATCTCCCACACGTTCTACCTTCATTATTCCATGTCCGTCAACCACTGTGGTGCCACGCATCACCTCATTGCTGGGGTAAGTGGCCTCTTCATCAAATAGTTCTTCATTGATAGTTTTGTTGACCATCAATTCTCCTGTCAAATTGGATTCATTCACTTGCAGGGAAATAGCTTCCAGCAAGATTCCGTCGGCAGGGATCTCTTCACCTGTATTCAGCACTACAATATCACCCACTACAATCTCTTTACGAGGAATTTCCCGTACTTTCCCATTTCTGATAACTGTGACTGGTGTTTCTTCACCTACAGCATTCAGTAAGTCGAACTTCTTGTTTGCGTCGTATTCAAAGTAGAATCCGATACCAGTTGCCAGAAAGATAGCAAAGAAAATACCGATTGTTTCCGCATACTCATTTTCAATAATGGAAATCACTAAAGAAAAGAATGCTGCGACTAAAAGAATACGTATAACCGGGTCGCGGAACTTTTCCAGATAAAGTTTCCACATGGAGGGACGTTTGGGAGGTGTCAGGAGGTTAGTCCCATGTTTCTCCCTACTGATAAGGACTTCTTTGTCCGAAAGCCCTGTTAGGGCTGTTTCCTGTTTTTTTTGTGCCATATGGCTTTGCAGAATTAATTAATGGAGCACAAAAATACAATTTATATCCTTACGAATTAGGGAATTAAATCTTTTTATCAAAATTTTGGGCGCTAAATCTTGCAAGTTTCAGGAGAATATACTACTTTTGCACCTGCTAACAAGAAATTGTGAGCACGGACTTGTAGCTCAGTTGGTTAGAGCAACAGACTCATAATCTGGAGGTCCCTGGTTCAAGCCCAGGCTGGTCCACAAAGCATAAAACAAAGGAAATCAAGCCGTTACAAAGAGATTTGTAGCGGCTTTTTTCTTTGCACACAAAAGTTCATTGCACACAATTTGCACACAGCTTCCGAGAAGTACTGATAATCAATGATAAACGAAACACACCGGTAAATTACATCGCATTTCATCTCGTTTCTTTCTTTCATAACTATTGCCTTACCGGTTGAGGTTTTTCACCGATAGTATAATACAAATAAAAGGGATAAGCTACACACCGATAGTTATCCCTTTTATTCTCAAAATCACTTTTTGATAGGAGGAATGAGCCCGTATTTTGCGGCTATTTCAAATAAGCGGTCACTGTTATATCGATACTGCCCCACTATCATAGCGGAATATTCACTATCAGTTTCATCATAGTCATAATTGGGATAAAAACTACTAACCTTATGGAATAAAGCCCTACCTTCCTCATCAAACATATTCTTAATGATATTGCCAATAGCAATCCAATCGTTGTAATAATAAGTAATATCCACTTGACTTCATCAATATAAAGTTCGCGTTCCCTTTGAGCTTCCTCATGTTCTTTGATATTCCTTTCCAACCGCTCAAAGTAAGCGTCACCGAGTCCTTTCTCTTCAAGTGTTTTATCAAACATATCAATGATTTCATCTGAAAATTCTTCTTCATCGTCATCTTCGGTCCAATCATCCAAAGTGGCAAATATATCTTCCCCGTTATCTTCTTTCTCTGGTGAAGAAGTATCTTCAACCTCTGTTTCATCCTCGCACTCAATATCCGGCCCTAACATATCGATAAGCTCGTCAATGGTATACTCTCTTTTCTCTGGAGTATTCTCCGCAACGTCTTCTTGGGTAGTAGGCTCGTTTACGCTCGCTTCCTGTTCTTGAAACAAGCTACAGGTCTTTCTTCTACTGCTTTCTTTTTCTTTGGAGATTTCTTTTTAGCTCCTACAACCTCAGTAGTCAAAGGTTGTTCTTCTTGGGTTCTTTTCTTACGTGTCATAACTTTATTTATTTTGACATTAATAATTTTCCGAGTAATTGAATTTTCGGTTAATACATATATCCACGATATTGTCAGAATATAAGGGAATAGGGTATTTTAACTATATTATTAAGCCCTCGCACCAGTAATTTAGCACAAAGAAAGCTCGGTTATCCTAATGAGTAGGTATTACCGGGCAAAGAGAGAAGACAGCTCATATAAGCTATATAGGCTATAAAAACGAGGTCAAAAGGTTGGTGTTCTTAGTTCGCTCTTCTTTCTCAAAGCTCGCCAGATATGCTTCTGTAGTTCTTAGTCGGTATGCCCCAAAGACTCGCTTATATACGAGATATTGACTCCGCTTCGTTTCAATACGGTTGCGTATGAGTGTCTTGCGGTGTATGTGGTAATGTTGCCGATTCCCAATTCTTCACCTATCAACTTCATACGCTTGTTTATTCGTTTTACTACATCACGAGTTATGGCTTTAGCTTCAATTGCCGTTTCATTCCCTTTCATATATGGAAATATATAATTGTCAGGTAGAGGCTTATTTCCCCATTTATCAATGACAGCCTGCATTTGTACTGAAATAGTTGCTCGTATCTCTTTTCTGTTTTTTGTTGTGCGCTCTGTTTTCTGCCTTACAAAGCATATCTCACCGTCCACAATATCCGAGAACTTTAGTTTCAGCATGTCTGTCGGATTGATACCGTTACACAAGTAAATGAATATCCAAAGGTCTTTATACCTATTAGTCGTTTCATTTCCGCTCTTATAATCGAAAATAGCTTTCAACTGTTTCTTTGTCAAGCCTTTCTTTCTTCCAATACCGGTCTTTATCTCAAACAAGCCTTTTCCAAATGGGTATTGCGACTCTTTGATAACTCCGGCTCTCTTTGCTTCATTCATCAAAGTACGAATATTCCTCATGTGCATACCGATTGTAGAAACGCTTCTTGTCTTTGACCAAAGTTTCTCACATTTCTGCAACCATTCAACAGTAATGGCACTGAACGGAATATCTTTTCCTCCAACTTCTTCAACCATAACTAAAGTACATTTGAAGAATTGCATTGTTCCGATTCTATCTTCGCTTTTCAATTCCTCAATTTTTGCTCTTATGACACTATTTAGAGTGTCTCCGGTTGCCTTTCCCAAACGTAAATTAAGCGTATTGAAAGAGAATATTCCCTTTTCTGCCAGTGCTTCAACATTCATCCGGACTAAAGAAAAACAGCTTTCAATGGCTTGTTTGATTTTTCTGTATTCAAACGATTTACTGCCCGGCAGCTTGTTCCATTCTTCTTTTGTCATACAAATGCCAATGGAATCATATTTTGGCCTCTTCTGATAATAACCCTTGATTTTAACAGGATATTTACCCTCCTTGTTGATTGTACGTGCACCCAGTACCGTAGAAACTACGACACCATCTTTAGAATAATTGAACATGATTTTTAGTAATTACATGCAAGTGGAATTGCTTGCAATAATCTATATATCTATTTTTTGAGGGAAATATAGACGGGTTTGAAACGTTTTGAAGCCTTTTGAATAGTTTAGATATTTTCTTCAAGAGGTTTAAGCAAAGATGCAAATTATATGATATAATACTACACATTTTTATCAAAGAAACTAAATTCTTATTTTCAAGAAATAGAAAATCAATATCCTCTCAATAATTCGTACATTAATGATTTGAAAAAGCGTTTATAAATAAACAATATGTCTTTTCTATCGTTTATTTAATGTATAATACAATACTGTATAATTATCAAATTTGATAATTTATACCATGAAATTTGTTATCACAAAAAATAAAATTCTTATCTTTGCAGAAAGATAATGAAATTGCATGAATATCTATACAGAAGATGAAGCATTAATAGAGTTGTTGGAAGTGGGTTGCACCAATGACAAAAAGATACAAAAGACTTCCTAAGGATGTTATTAAAGGTTATATAAAGCATATAATCATTTAAGGCAGCCAAACGAATAGAAGATTTATTCAGAATTGGAAGTTTGCATTATGAACGGTTAAAAGGAGATTTAAAGGACTTTGAATCGGTTAGATGTACTGGACGTTGGAGGCTAATATTTAAAAGTTCTACCATAGACAGTTCATTGATAATTACAGATATAGAATTAATAGAAATATCCAACCATTATGGCGACTAAATTTAAATTAAACGATTGTGTACCTTGCATAGCAATTCATCCGGGAGAAATCATTAAGGATGAATTAGATGCAAGAGAGATGAAGCAAAAAGAATTAGCTTCATTTATGGGTATGCCTACTTCCGTACTCAATGATATAATAAAGGGGCGTCGTGCTATAACTCCTGAAGTTGCTGTTTTGTTACAGGAAATTTTAAGTATAGACGCTTCTTATTGGTTATCATTACAAAATCAATATGATATAGACAAAGCAAATATCAATACAAAAATAATAGAACGGAAAAGAAATATTGAGATTTGGAAAATCATTTCTCAATATTGTTCTATTAAATGTTTTGAGAAATTAAATTATTATAGGAACTAAAATATCAGAGAATATAAAAACTATATATTCAATTTTTCGGTGTTACCTCTGTT
>ENA-OQEL01000375-OQEL01000375.1-human-gut-metagenome-genome-assembly--contig:-NODE-375-length-16494-cov-2.759150_pt1 | contig 16494 bp, 22 predicted proteins | sample MGYA00242796_ERZ504637 | MGnify/ENA primary metagenome ERZ504637 (study PRJEB26092, sample SAMD00036306) | human gut metagenome | host: Homo sapiens | study: EMG produced TPA metagenomics assembly of... | reverse complement strand
GCCCAATATAACATCGATTGGATCATCGGGGTTGGGTTAATCACTTTGATTTTGGCTTCTACCCAAGAACGGTTAGGATATACTGATATACCTATCGACCATTTTAGTCGATGACGCAATTCTGTCTCTCCTACCCAGATGGTTTTGCTTCCGTCTTCATTTTCTTTCATTGTCCAATTGATAGGCATATAGCTGCTGGCACGATGATGATCGGGAATATTCCACTCGACACCACCTGAAAGCCATGCTCCTTTGCGTACTCCCTTGCGGCGGCTTTCCGTTCTTCGCTGTACGGAGGCACCAGCCGGATCGACAGCCGGGACTTGTCCAGCACATAGGTCACGCTGCCCTCCGGCGTGCTGCGCTCCAACCGGCACAACAGTGGGTACTTCCGGCTGAAATCAGCCAGCCTGCGCTTCAAGCTGGCGTTGAAGGTGTAGACGCTGGCAAGGTTCTCCGCCTCGTTCCAGTTGATGATGGTTTCTTTCTCATACTTAGACAGCTTCTTCATACAGATCCTCCTCATAATCGGTGTAAGATTTCAGCACACGCAGGTTGCGCTTGAGACGGCGGTACTCGTCCATCTCCATGCGCAGATGGTGATTAAAAATCCTCGTACCAGCTTTCGTTCATCTCCGTCTCCACCTTCCGGGCCAGCCCCAGCATCCGGCGTTTGGCCTCCGGGTCAACCGTCAGAGCCGTCAGCCATTTCAGCCGTGTCACCGTATTGTGGTGGCTGAGACAGCCGTAAGCGTAGAGAATCTTCTTTTCTTTCATACTCAGTGTCATAATGATTTCCTCCATTTCTTTGCTGCGGAGCCATGCGCCCCGCATGATAAACTTGTTTCCTGTCCGCCGGTCTGCCTGCAAGCCGCTCCTGCCCGGAATTTCTCCCGGCGTATCGGCCTCTTTGGTGTGCTCGATTTCTGTCCTGGCGTCACTTCCCCGGAGGCCATACCCCTTGCAGCCGGTCATTCGATTTTCAAGGTTCTGTGCCTGTCTGCAAGAACCAGTTTACCGAAAAAAGAGGCCCTTTCCCGTATATCCAAAACGTCGGAAAAACGCTCGAAATCCGCATATTTCCACGCTTATGGAATCGTGCTATAATGGGTGTAATCACTGAAAAAGATAACGAGAGAGGGGGCTTTGGATGTACGCAAAGCTGACAATCCCGGAGCGGCTCAAAGACCTGCGGGTGGTGGACAAGCACCTGACGCTGGAACAACTGGCGGAGCAGACCGGCCTGTCTAAATCCGCGCTGGGAAAATACGAAACCGATGACTACAAGGACATCAGCCCGTTTGCGATTGCAACGCTGGCGGACTTTTACGGCGTGTCCACCGACTATCTGATGGGGCTGACGGAAAATAAAAATCACCCAAACACAGAACTTCAATCTCTGCATCTGAGTGATGATATGGTGGAACTTTTGAGCAGCGGCAAAATCAACAACCGGCTTCTCTGCGAACTGGCTGCCCACCCGAATTTCCGGCGGCTGATGATAGATATGGAAATCTGCATCGACCAGATCGCCAATATGCGGGTGGAGCAGATGAATCTGGTGTTGGAGGCCACCCGGCAGACCGTCATGAGCAAGTATGCGCCCGGAGAAGATGACCTCTATATGCGGACGCTGGAACTGGGGCAGGTGCAGGAAAGCGATTTTTACAGCCATGTCATGCACGATGATCTGGACAGCATCGTCCGGGACATCCGGGAAGCACACCGCAAGGACAAGACCACCGCCGACCCGCAGCCCACGCTGGATGACGTCAAGGAAAAGTTTGAACAGGCGCTCGAACAGGGCAGCCAAGAGGAAGTGGTAATCCACGAATTTTGCGACAGAATGCAGATACCCTTCGAGAAGATTTCCTCAGAGGACTTCTCTGCATTTTTGCGGATACTGAGCCTGTCCAAAATGCTCAAAAATCCCAACAACATGAGAGGAAAGGCCAAGCCGCAGCCGTACTATGCGCCCAAGCGGAAGAAACGCAGATAACAGGAAAGCCGCCCAATCTGTACCGTTGGACGGCTTTCGACCCGTTTGTGGGCGGAATAAAATATGTGGTTATACATCCGTTAGCTGACCGTTTTCATCAGCTTTTTCATAAACTTCCAGAGACGGATGCCATCTTTGAGGCCCAGCCGGTAAAAGAAGCACTCGCTTTCTGCACCAGAATCGAAAATAGAATCACAGTAGTGTCTTACAGCGTCCTTCTGTTCCTCAGACAATGCGCTGATTGCTTTTTCATACTCGTTTTCCAAGCGAAGGCAGTCCTCTTTTTTCTCCGTGCCGGTTTCTGCCTCCCGCCACTTAGCAAACTGGCTCTGCATCCGCTCCTGAATCATCAAATCAACCAATTTTTCTATATCTGTACCCATAAGCGCCCCTCCTTATGCTGGGCGGATATAATTCCGGTATGTTTCCAGGACGGAATCTGACACACCGCTTTTATATACTTTGCGGATGTCGGAGATTTCCTCTTGCTTCAGCAGTTTCAGCCATTTCAGCAGCTCAGCCCTGCCGTTGGCAAAGTTACAATAACGCCCATCGGCGTATTCGATACGGTATCTCATAGACAGGCACCTCCTTAAACAAAAATCATCTCAGAGAGGATGATTTCCTCTGCTCGGCTGCGAATGCTGTTCATGCCCCCGACCCACGCAAGCTGGTCACGGGCTTTCAGTTCCTCGGTGACACCCTCCGCCTCCTGCATCTGCGAGACGATACACGCCAGCCGGTCAGCGGCCTGTTCGTTCAGGTCAGCAAGATATGTCCAGAGTTTTCCCGACAGAAGCAGGGCATTGTACTGGCCGGGCCGGTGTTCTTGCAGAAACGCTTTGTGCATCCGGCCCCACCGCCCAATGGGGCGGCTTTCCTCCGGTAGCTCCAGATCGGGGATGTAGTAGTCTCCCACCAGCGTGTAGCTGATTCCGTTTTGATGGATTTTCTTTGGTAAATGCTCCATGTTCGACCTCCTGTATTCAGTTATTTCAGAATCCAGTTGATCGTGTCCCTGTTCATGATAAATTCAAGGCAACTGAACTCTTCACGAACAAGTATGGCATATCTTTCCCCAACTTTTGATAGTTGAGAGAGTGGGAAGTTTCACGCCCACGGCTCTCTCCGGTGTTGTAGGTGTCGATGGTTTCCTTTCCTAGCACGGCAGCCAGCTCCTTGAGGGTGGTTGGCTCCTTACCGCCCAGGAAGATGGAAGTATCCATGTTGCCGATGATGGTATCTGCGTTATCCTTATAGATCGCCTTCAGCTGACTCTGTGCCTGCAACACCAGACAGGCGGAAATCTCACGGCTTCGGATGGTGGCCACCAGCTTTTCCAGCTTAGGGATCTGGCCGATATTGGCGCACTCGTCAATGAGACAGCGCACATGGACCGGGAGCCTGCCGCCATACACATCGTCGGCTTTTTCGCAGAGCAGATTAAATAGCTGGGTGTAGCACATAGAGATCAGGAAGTTAAAGCTGTCATCTGTATCACTCATAATGAGGAACAGGGCAGTTTTCTGGTCTCCCAGAGTGTCCAGCTCCAGCTCATCATAGGCTGTGACCTCACGCAGCTCTGCAATGTCGAATACCGCAAGGCGCGCACCACAGGAAATCAGGATCGACTTGGCTGTTTTTCCTGCCGCCAGCTTATATTTCTTATACTGGCGCACCGCAAAGTGGTTTGGCTTTTCTGCTTCCAATGCGTCAAACATCAGATCCACGGGATTTTTGAACTCCTCGTCATCCTCCCGGACCTCCATGGCGTTGATGAACTCAATAAGGGTGGAGAAGTTCTGCTCCTCCACCGGAGCCTCATAGTGGATATAGCCAATGAGCGCACAATAGAGAAGCGTTTCTGCCTATAGTGATAGGTAAGGTTTTGATATTATCTCCACCTTTTCCCCACTTCACACCGGACATGCGACTTTCACCGCATCCGGCGCTCCATCGATTGTCTTCACGAGACATTTAATCAGTCACCAAATTTAAGTTTTATATTATTGCTGACAGGTTCGCCTGCTCTCGCAGACTATTGATTTTCACGAGCATCTTTTTTGTGATATTGAGTGTTTTTATCAGGTCTTTTATTACTGCTTGGGGCAGTTCTTGTAACAGAATCAGATATTTTTTGTGAATCAGAACCATGTTTTTATATCTTTCAAATCCACCAAGTGATCCTGGTACTTTGAGCCATACAGCTACATGTTCCGCATCTGCGAATTCTTCTCCACTGATTGCACATTTTCCCTTTTGAGCAGAAAATAAAGATATTTTACTGTCATGGTATTCTGTGCTATGACCAACGGATATTTTTTCTCTCAGTCCTTTCAGAACATACTGATTAAGGTTAAGTTCTGTATGAATCGGAGCACGACCTTCTTTTGTATAACTACAAACGATTGATCGCTTCGCCATCGGTATTTTATTTTTGATGAATGCAATCGGATAGATCATCTGGTCAATTCCTGAAACATATCGAATCATTTTTGACTGTCCGAATCTTTCCTTTTCTGCTTGGGTGATAGTTCCACCCTCACGTTTTAGCATACTTCCTGTTTCTGTATTTAACCTGTTCGTCAAAACTGTCATTACTCGCCTATGGAATTCTCTGCAATCAATACTGATACAGGTGGCAAGCTGATAGTAATTCTGTATGCCTAACACCATAGAGTTATATAGCTGAATTTCTGATAAACAACTTTTTTTCTCTCTGGGTTTTGCGATGTTTTTCGCTTGTTCCACTAGCTTTGCTCTTTCAATTTCAACCTTTTTGTCACAGATTGCCGACTGCACCACATATTTATGATGCTTCAACCTTACTCTTATTTTGAATCCAAGAAACTCTGACCACCGTTTTCTGGTGTTCACAATCCTTGTTTTCTCAGGGGACACCCCTAATTTCAACCTCTCTTCAATCCACGCCGTAACCGCTTCTTTTGTCCTGACTGCGTCCTCTTTCGTTCTACAGAAAATCCTAAAATCATCCGCATACCGAATGATATGCATTTCTTTCATTTCTGTGTTTTTCATAATCCTATAACCATGGCTTTTATCAAAAACCTTAGTTTTTCCGATTATTCTTTCTCGCCCTTTGCTTATAGCAATCGGATTTTCCTCCCATTGACTAGCTATCCACCAATCCAATTCATTTAGAACGATGTTTGCCAGTAGTGGTGAGATAATTCCTCCCTGTGGTGTACCCTTGTTGGGCAGTACCGTTGTATTATCGGGCATTTTAATTGGAGCTGTTAGTATTCGCTTGATAATAAAAATCAGCGTTTTATCATGGATACCCAGCGACCATATCTGTCTGATTAACTTGCTATGATTTACGTTATCGAAAAATCCTTTAATATCAAACTCAATAACATAATGAAGGTTCATCATTTGAAGCATGGTGTAGGTTCTGTTAATTGCATGTTCAACGGATCTGTTCGGACGAAATCCATAACTATTATTGCTGAACTTTGCTTCGCAGATTGGTTCCATGATCTGCTTGATACATTGCTGTATCAGCCTATCCCATATGCATGGGATTCCCAGTGGACGTGTTTCTCCGTTTGGTTTCGGGATATCTTTCCGTCTTACAGGCTTTGGTCTGTAGCCGTGTTCGCTTCCCGTAACAATAAATCTCACTCTTTTTACCACATCATCAGGAGTTTGACTCCCAATATCTGTGATGTTCTTTTTGTCTGTTCCTGCCGTGTAGCTGCCTTTGTTCGCTTTGATGTTTCGATACGCAAGTAAAATGTTATCCCTGCTCAGTATCAAATCCATAAGATTCTCAAATACTTCACCGTTCTGACTTTTTTGATATAGTTCATCAAAAGTACCTTGCATTCCGTAGTACTCCGCATGACGCAGGTCATCTACACATAATGTTTTACTTTTCTTTGGCATAAGGCATCACCTCCTCTCGAAAGTGACCCTTTTGGTCTTACTCGTAATCCTTATCATTAGACTGAATAATGCCTGTTTATTTCAACCGACTTGTGACCATTCCTCCGAGTTCCTCTTTTTCGCAGAACTCATCATAAGTTCGATCACGGCTTTTCAGCACCAGTTCACCTGCTTATTTTCTTCGTCAGACTATCCCATGATGGAATCTGATGCCTTTCCACGTTCCGATAATCCTATCTGTACATATATCCTTAGGTCTCTGCTATAGTCCTGTCAGCTTGGATGTGCCTGTAACACAACATGGTCGTTCGTAGGGTCAATTTCTACTGAACCACACTGACTGCGCTTTAACGCACCCATACATTTCTATATGGTCTTCTTTTAGAACCGTACATTCGCAGTTTTCGTCAGTTTACTCGCCAAAGTAAACATTCTAACCATAGATATTTTATAGATCCTAGACCTATAGGTAGCGCACCCCACCTCTGGGGCGTTTTCGAGAATCTTTTGGCAGATTCCTACGACTACTCTCGGTCGTTGTCACGGAGCTTCTCACCCCAACCATTACAGCTGACGCAAGTCCGTCAAGGATAGACGTTTCAGGGCGTTACCCCATCATTCCACCTATCGGATTACCAGTTCACAGACTGGTTATTATTTAATAAACCAACACTGTGCGCAGACTTTTTACCGCCTGCGAACGTGTCGCACTGACCCAGAAATCGTCTCCGGCCTTGCCTTCGCCTTTGGTATTGGAGATCAGAGTCGTGACGATCTTCAGAATATCTTTCTCGGAATGAATGTAGGCGAATGGGTTAAAGTGCATACTTTTCTGAAAATTGATCGTATTGAATACCCGTATTTTATAGGGCTCATAGATGATCTTTCCTTTTTCATTCCGCACAGGCTTTCCGTCCTTGTCCAGCTTTGGCGTGCCTCGCTGTAACATCTTTCCGCATTCCACAAGGACTGTACCTTTCGGATCGGTGACGACGTAGGAACTGTGCATTTGCATCAGATTGGGCTTGATGAAAAAGCGCGTTTTTCCCGAACCTGATCCTCCGACTACCAGTACATTTTTATTTCTGCATTGGCCGGATTTTGGGCCTTCCGTTTAACATCAGTCCTTCACTTTGGGTAAGAATGATATTGTTTTCCGGCTTTGGGTCCATAAACGGGGCAATATCGGCTTTATTTCCCCAACGAGCTGAACCGTATTCCACATTTTTGCGGTATTTCTTAGCGTCTTTCCCTCTAAGATAGACTGCCAGCCGCATAATGGCTGCACCGCATAAAACCGATCAGCCCAGTCCATTGCCGCCCCCGGCCACATACTCTGAAACGCAAGGGCAAAGCCTTCGGACAGTCCTAACAGCTTTTGGGAAGCGTCCGCTCCGGGAGCCAGACGCACCGCCTCGCCCAGCTTGGCAAATACCAGAAGGAACAGAACATAAGGCAGATGGAGAATGACCTGTTTTTTCATTGTTTCTGCATCGATCTTCATCGTTCCGGTCCTCCGTGTTCTTTGTTCTTTACACGGTCACGGCCAAGCGACTGCGCCAGTTCTTTGAACTTATGAAGCTGTGTAAGCAGCGACGGTCTGGTGCTGCGTGTAAAGGTCTTTCTTTGTATATTCCTTAAAATGCTGCCGTCAGTGCATCCGCCTGGTTGCCTTGAAATATACCGTCCATTTTGGGGGATCGGTCCCAAGTTCCTTTTCTATATGGTAGCGTACCTGATGTTTCCTGGCATACCGTTCAAAAGAGCGGATTCGCCCTGAAACTTCAATGGTATTGGCTCCGGGGTCTTTATAAGTCAGCCGCTTCATGCTGTTGCGCCCGACTTTTGGCATTGTGCGTTCCTGTTCCATCTTTTTGGAGTACCGCAGCAATAGCCGCACGCAGTACCCGCCCTGACAGTTTTGCTGCCTGTATAGAAACAGAAACCGTTCGTTGTTCGAGATCTTCCTGCAAGAGCATCCTCCTTTCTGATAAAATCGGTATTTATAATATGGAAATAACTTTTTACCGGCTTTCCCCAAGAACCTGCTGTCGGGAAGCGTGTTCAAAGGCTTTTGCTGCCTGATCGACCTGAATTTTAGCGTGTTTCAAAAGCGTCTTGATGATCGTAGCCGGGCGTTCCTGTTCCTCCAGATGATCGACCATCCCTTTGCACTCATCCGGGAGGTATTCAGCCATATCTTTCAACACATCGGAAAAGTTACCCATAAAGCCCCAGCAGCTATCCGACAGCTCCCCGTTTTTATAAAGCTCAAACCCATAACATTCGCCGCGCAGATAGGAATCGTAAGCAGCGACTTCGCTGCGCATCAGTGCGTCTGCTTTCTGACGGATAGCACCGGTCATCTTGTCAGCGTCAAATTCCTTTAGGGCATATTCTTTGGAAACATAGATCCAGCCGACCTGTCCGCTGTCACATTCTGCATGAGGAGCCCTGCCTGAGAAACTTTCTGTACTCATGGCAAGACCGGAGTGGTCGTAGAGATAGAGGGGGAGCATCAGATACTTTTCCGAAATTACTTTCTGCATTGCTTCATCGATCGCCCGTTCCTCTGTCTTTGGTCCATGCCGGAAACGGCTGCTTACAATGTTTACCATCCGTTCATAGCGTTTCATGCCAGCTTCATCATGTCCTACGGTATCTAAATACATTTCCCGCAGGAAGTCGTCTTTGTCCATATAGTTGTGATGGTCGCCCAGCGCATAGCGGGGATGGAAGCATACCATCGTCCCAAAATGTTCATCTACCTCACGGGGAGAGATCAGAATATCGTCCGGCTGCACCATAAGGGCATAAGGTTCATTTACTGCCATTAACATAATTGGCTCCTTTCTTTCTACAAATCCGGGCCGGAATGGTGCATCATCGGTTTTTCCCGGTGTTCATTGGTTGCAGGCTGCTTGACTGCAATGATCTCGCCGGCAATCCTTGCAAATTTTTCAGGGTACTTGAACTGCTCCCCGTATTTCTCCATCAAGTCCGGGGAAAAGGTCTGTAAAAAGTCTTCCTCGCCAAGACCAACGATCAGAAAATTCCCGGACACAATATCATAGATGTGGCCGTCATCGTCAAAGAGAGCCCGGTTCAGAGGCAGCCCCAGCAGCTTGCCTTCTTCATTACAGATCAGAGCCACCGGGTCCTCATACGGATAGACCGCCTGAATATCTCCGCCCACTGCCGCCTGCAAGGATTTCAGACCACTTTCGATCTCCGCAGCATAAGGGGACTTGCCCGGCTCTACCATTAACACTTTCATAATTGTATATCCTCCTTCTTTTTCATTGCCGTACCGGGAGTGGTTGGCGTTTTTTCCTGAGTTTTTTGCCACAGAGAGCTTCCCCAGGACGGAAGGCTTCTCCTGGTTTTCGGGTGTGAAAAATACCGCCCTCCGAAACCTCGGCGGCGGCATGTTCCGTTTTGGCCTGTCCCAGTCCTTCAACCGTATAGCCAGGTAAAAGAGTACCGTGAACCATAAAATGGTGCTCATATTCTTTCGGGATCGGCGGGGAAATTTCCGTGAATAAATGGGAATAGGCTTTCTTTCGCCCGTCCAGGTATTTTATGGCTGCGTTCTTATCTGTATATCGTTTCTGGTTTTGTCCGGCAATCTTTGCTCCATATCCCTGCTTCGGGGAATGAATACGGACTTCCCATGTCACATACCAGGCAATCGGAACACTCTGTTTGGTTTCTCTGTCATATTTCGTATCTTCCCAAATACTGCAGGTCATCTGATAGACCCGGTTGCTGATTTTCTGATCCGCCCTCCAGTTATCGGTGTCTTTCCACTGGTTGCCGGTATGTTCAATCTCCGGTGTACGAAGATATTCCAAAGCCCGGTTGATCGTCTGTGTTGCCGCTGCCTGCTGTTCCCATTGTTTTGCAGCAGCCACCACGATTTCATAGGCTTTCTGCTCCCCGTCGATACTTCCCTGGCGCATGGCTTCCAGGCTATCTATTCCCATTGTGATCAGAGTAGAAATATCCACATTTTCACAAACTACGCTGTGTTCAATTTTAAGCTCTGATCCCGGCGTCAAGTGGTCGCCATACCGGTAGGCATGATAATCTTTATTTTCTTCCAAAATGCTGTTCACCTCCTGCTATATTTCCGGCTCGTGGTTTTTTCTGGAAAACGTCTGTGCCGGTGATTTTTTATCTGCCGGCCTGTTTGCCGCAAGCTGATCCATCACGGAAGGACGGCCGACGCCGAACATGGATAGCTGCCCGTCCGCCGCCTCACGAAGTTCAGAACAGAGAGGGAAGCGTTACATCGGCATGGGTCATAGCTGTTCCCGTTTCAAATCCTGAATGATCTCGTCAAAAACAGCGTTGATTGCACGGCGTTCTTCCCCCACAGGGAAGGCTTTCAATACCTCCATTTCTCCGTCTTTACCGGAAACCAGGGTAAGGGCACAGTCGGCATGGCCTGCCAGATAATCCGATGTGTAGGGCAGTTTGTCCTTGATATAACAGGCAAAGGCTCTGGCTGTCATTTCCACATTGCTGTCCCAATAACCGCCGTCTTTTTCACATTCTTTTCCCATGCGTACCGAATTACGGTAAAAATCAGTTTCCGTCCGTCCAATCTGCGGAGCTTCCTGCGCCTGCATCCCGGAAAGCATACGCTCAAAAATTTCCAGCCGTTCCCGTTCACTTTTGGGAATTACCCGGCCGGTAACATTCTTCTTAAATGCGCTGATCTGTTCCACAGAGCCGGGTTCGCCGGACAAAAATGCTTCCCGCAAGACTGCGTAGGTTTCCATCTGTTCCTCATTGCCATACCGTTTCAGGGAGGCAAGAACCGAGGAATCCAGCCAGCTTGCCGCATTTTTCCGGGTGCGTTCTGTTTGTGCTTCCGTGCGCTTTGCTGCCTGTTCCGGTGTTTCCGGTTTATACTTCATGGTGTCAATGAGTTTTTGGAACGGCGCATAGAGGTGGGGCTGTTCTGACAGCATCCCTTTTGCTCCCATCTTTGTACCAAGATAATCGTCAAGTCCATGCCACCATTCATGTGCCAGGGAACCGGCCCCGTGCATTTTTGTAAGATTGATGACTGTACGCAAAGGTTCATAATGAGCTGCAGCATTGCCACTGCCTCTTGCACCAAAAGCGATAGCAAGTGTTCCCTGATAAGCAATATCTTTATCGCTGATCTTAAGGGCTGACGCCAAATCCTTTAGTGCTTCAAATCCCATGTTAAGGGAGGTCTGACGGTCGTTCTGGTTCATCCAGTTTCCAAACTCGCCGCCGCGGAACCCAAATGTATCAAGATAATGCTGTCCGGTGATCTCCACGCCATTCCGATAATCCGGGCCGGTACGTTTGACATGGGCGAGCTTGGGGAGGGACAAACCGGATCTTCCCATTTTTGTTCCTGCCTTTGGCAAGTTCCTGCACCCATTTCAGGGCAGCTTCTTTGGTCTCAAAACTGGTCCGCAGGATCGAATAGCCTTTTGTCACATAGTAGGTACCGGGCTTCCAGTCCTCATTTTTAGAATAGGTATGTTTCCCGTCGTTGAAGTGAATCGCATAACCTTTCGGTATTTTCTGCTCTTTGGAAACACAAAACTGTTCCATTTTTTGCTTTCTGAGTAAAGTTGCGCTCAAAATATTCAGCCGAGCGGATCAGCATGGTATTGGACAATTTGTTTGTGATCACGGGATTGTCCTGTCCCTTTTTCGTTGCCCGGTAATGGATTCCGCTTCCCCAGCCCTGTACCTTTTCTAAATATCCATTGTCAACGAAAAAGCGGTCATAGGCTCTCACAGCATCCTCCACAGTACGGACATCTGAAAGCACTGTCTGCAATTCCCGGACTGTTTTTATATATTCCTTTTGTCTCGCGGTCCGTTTTTCCGGGGTGTCATCCATGCGGTAATATTGAGGGGAAGCGTTTAAGCCGTCCCTTGCTTTTTTAATAAAATAGACCACGCCAAGAGGAATCCCTTCCTCCAGCATGGCTGCATAGTCCGGCTTTTTCCAGACATTATCCTTTTTCACAAATTTTTCGGCTTCGCGCTCATTCATGGCTTCCAGATCATCTGCATACAGCCCGCGGTCTTTCCACAGATCTTTTTTAGCACCGCCGATCTTTTCGCCGAAATCTTCATGCACTCCTGCCAATCTTCATCACCTCCAGTCAGTGTAAAATTCTTATCGCTCCGGGGCAGGGCGACGTTCTTCGTTTTGTGAAGTTGTGGGAGGTTTCCTGTGAGCCGGTCAGTTTCCCTGCGGATCAGTTTGTCCAGAGCGCCTAAATCCTCCGGTGCAATGGCAAACTCCCGGTAATTTTCATACCACAGGCCCGTAGAGATTGCCGCGATGGGCGCAATTTTCTCCGAACCGGATGGAAGGAGGCGATACACAGGGGCTTCGTCATAAAGAAGCATCTGCTTTGCCGTTCCCTGTGGTATGCGGTACTTATCCATATCCGGGTTCTGGGCTGCCTCCATATATTGCATATTCAGGCGTTCTTCTAAATCCTGGGGCATATAACGAAATGCCTGATCCATCCACTGTCTGAACATCGTGGAATAGTGGTACTGCCATTCCGTAACTTGATTCGGGGCATAAGAAAATCCCCAGCTTTTCAGAGCATCTTTTTCGTAAAGCTCCATTCCAGTCCATTCTTTCAGGCTGACCGTAGCCGCTGAACCATTCTTTGCGTTCAATATTGACGCCGCAGGGATAGAGGATATTTCTTTTTATATCCTGCCGCAGCGTGTCTAAATCCATCATCAGGACATCTCCGTACAAGTGACCGCCCTCTCTGCGATCCGTATGAAACAGGAAAGCCCTCGCTCCGATAAACTCCGTTGTTGAGATCATTTGATAAAAGATCCGCCGTAGAACAATAAGCAAACAAGCGTCGGAAAGCCATATGTGAATTTTTCCCATGATGGCAATGGAATCAGCCCCGGTATTTGTCGCCAGAGAACGCATATTAAATTCGCATTCCCTAAGAAAATCTCCGGCAAAAATATGGAGCTCATACGCAAAGACGGATAAGTCTGTATCACGGATCAAATGAATCTGCGGTAGTGGTTCCTGATTCAATCAAATTCCTCCTTTCATGTGAAGCAGCTCTTTGACCTGCTCATTTTCCGCAAACGGCTGGCTATCTGTCTCCGCCATTTAATCAATCCCTCCCATCTGCCGGTAGCTGCCCGCCGGCAATCTTGCCGACAATCTCCGGACCGGTTTCATAAATCTGCATGAGGCGTTTTGCTGTGCCGCAGGGCTGTGCAGCTCCGCTGGTCCAAAGACGCACTGTGGATGGGGCAACATTCATCAAAAGAGCAAAGCCCTTTTCGTTCATGTCCAGCTTTTTCATCAGCGATTTAACCATATCGGGGCCGTAGTCTGGACACCGGGAAGCCTCGGCAATCATCTGCAAAGCGGTATTTTCAATTTTTTTCATTTTCAAATCCTCCTGTTATTTGTTTTCCAGCCTTATGCCGGAGCAAAGCTGATCTGGTTGTGTTTCATCCTTTTGGCAAAATCCGGCAGCGAATAATTTTACCCCCGTCAATTTCTGCATGGGTGTCATCCAGACGATGACAAACAGCAAAGTGCCTGTCCCCCGTTTCCATAGAACAGGCAGAGTAAACCATTGTCGGGAATGGAAAACAGCGCTTTTCCGGCGCTGTCTGTAAAGCAGATATGTTGAGATCCATTCATGTTGAAATCCTCCCTAAATTGAAACAGCCGCCTCTTTTGGGCGGCGTTGGTGCTGGCTGGTTTGCAGTTGTTCCCGAACCAGCAGCAATTTCTCATTGTAATCTTTTCCCATCCGGGGAGGGTTGACACTTACCCGGATATGACGGAAACGTTTATCCTCGTGAAGCATGGTCTTGATTTTCCGGGCATGACAAATCCGGCAAGGTCGTGGTCCATATAAAGGGTAACACGCCGTATCTCCGGGTGGCGTTCCAGGAAAGAAGTCAGCGCCACATGGGAAGTACCTCCCAAAGACAAGCGGTAACCATTCCATTTCCATCCCTCCAGCTCTTGAAGCGTTGCATGGGAAAGCGCATCAAGAGGAGCTTCAAAGACTGCCACATGCCGGCTACCCGGACTTTGCGGGGGATAACAAAAGTTATATCCTTTGTCGCTGCCATAGACATCCTTTTTGAGATTGCCGCTGATACTGCGCATACAGGCGAACTTCGCTTTCCCGGAATCATCTTTCCCAACAAACACACAAACCGGTTCTCCATGATACCGGGCTTCGTAAAAAATCCCGGCTTGTAAACACTGGCGAATGACTTCTGAGCTGATCCCCCGTTTCTGCAAATAGGAGACCGCAGCGGTCGCGCAACGTCTGGCCCAGGGGAGAGCGAATGTTTTCTTTTCCGGCTCTTTTGATACCTGTATTTCTGCCGTACTTCGGTAAGCCGGTTCCTGTGGGATTTCGCCACCTACCAGAGCATGAACCGCATCCACAAGACCATATCCCCGAATCTGGATCAGGTAGTCCAGCGCATTGATACTCCGTCCGCGGCTGTTCCAGTACCAGTACCTTTTCCCGGTCACATATACCAGACTGTCATGCTCCTTATGCCGGAAATTAGGTCCATCCTGTTTCAGCACGCCGGGTTCATGGAATTGCAGGTAAGTAAACAAGTCAGCTTCCCGCGCTGCCTGAATCTGTTCTTTGGTTACGCCGGGCATAGTACCGGCACAGTGTTTCTTTTCATTGTGCTTTGCCTCCTTCCTGTGATGAAATGAAAAAAGACACCCAAAGGTGCCTAACAGCCGTACAGGTCGTGATTGACCTCGGCACGGTAATAGCTGTCCATTGTAGCCGGGGCATTATACAGCGCCGCCAGCAGATACGCTTTGATGTTTCCGACCTTCGTTGTGTTCTTGTCGATACAGTCAAAGACATACTCTAAGTGGCCGGAATTGATCTTCAGGAACCGGCTCTTGACGATTTCCCTCGGAAAATCATCTCCGGCAATGCGAATGTAAGGGCGTTTCGACAAAATCACTTCAAGCATAAGTTCAAGGGTTTCGTCCAGACGTTCCCTGCCATACCGTAAGACCAGTAAGTCATATTCGATATTTTCTTTGATGATTTCACGATATGCTTCTATCAGCTCTATCCGATCCATCCCATCCGTGCGGTTCGCCGCTTCCGGCTCTGCCGGATAGATTGATGGATAAGTTATTGATTTATCTTTTTTTGATTTTTTTGTTTTTAATGGATTAGTATTTAATTGTGCCGGATTTTCCTGTTCAGGTTCCGCCTGTTTAGGTTTTGCCTGTTCAGGTTTTACCTGTCTTGGATTTTCCCGTTTAGGTGAAAGCCCTGTGTTTTCGGTACTTACAGGCTGCTCATGGATCGTATATTCAATGTCTCCCAACTGCCCGTTATCATAGCGGAGGCGCTGTCTGGTGAGATAACCATGCCGCTCCAGTTCCTTCAGGGCAGTAGTGATAGAATCCACACCATCCTTGCAGATATGGGCGAGTCCCTTTGTGGTATAATCCCAATCTTCCGGCAGCGACAACATAAGTGATAAAAGCCCCTTTGCCTTTAAGGACAACTCCGTATTGCGCAGATGGTGATTGCTCATTATCGTAAAGTCCTTTGTTTTCTCTACACGGAATACTGCCATTGTACCGCCTCCTTTCTTCGACTATTCCGTTACAAGGCATGATCCCTGCGGTCATAATGGAGATGACCGTCAGAGACCTTCGCATGGTTTTTCAGTTTCACTTCGCCCCGTTCCTGGCTCTCTAAAAATTTCTGATAGCCGGCATCTGTAAGGAACAAGCGCATCTTATCGCCTTTGTCGCCAACAGGGGAATCGTAAGACAATACATCAAAGACGATCATGTGCTTTACTTCTGGATCAAAGCGTTCAAGTGCCATGATGTCATGCCCCTTCAATTTTTCTGCCCCTGATTGTTGTCTGGCCTCGGCGATCTTTTCTCCAATCGTCCGGGCTGGATAGGGCAGACGGTAATTCTTCTGAATATCTTTTACCAAGTCCATGCACTCTGCATTTGACAGAACACGAAGTTTTGCCATAAGACCTTCTGCCGCCTCCCGCTGTTCGGAATTATTTGAATACCGCACGGTCATATAAAGTTCATTCAGGATCTTTGTCTGATAATCGCCCTCCACTTGAAAGAGCAGCTTTTTTTCCATTTCGTTTAATTCCATGTGGATCTCCTTTCTCTCGAAAATGAGTATGAAAAAAGGGCGTCCACCTATAAAAGTGAAACGCCCACGGCAACCAGCGGTCAGACATAAGGCCGGACCGCTGGCACTATTAAATTTTGTCGTTAATAAAACAGCCTCCTTTTTTCTTTATAGTTTTCGTCAATTTTCAACTTGGAAAAGGAATTGAATAAAAGACGACAAACGCTCAAACCCCTTGAAAATAAAGGCTTTTTCTGTTTGTCGTTATTATACCGTAACGGCACAGCCACATTTCACTCTTGATTGATATGGGCTTTTCTGCGGTGGCGATTGCTGACCGAGTTGGTCACGAAAGTATTGATATTACTTATCAGTACGCACACCTCTTTCCGTCAAAGCAGATTGAGA
>ENA-OQEL01000374-OQEL01000374.1-human-gut-metagenome-genome-assembly--contig:-NODE-374-length-16494-cov-4.018635_pt1 | contig 16494 bp, 19 predicted proteins | sample MGYA00242796_ERZ504637 | MGnify/ENA primary metagenome ERZ504637 (study PRJEB26092, sample SAMD00036306) | human gut metagenome | host: Homo sapiens | study: EMG produced TPA metagenomics assembly of... | reverse complement strand
TTTTTGTCATACAGTTTTCAAGGTTCAAGGAACTCTAACTGAGTTCCAAATATATCTAAAATACATTTCTGTACTTTATTCAAAAAATATCATTTTAAGGCTTGACTTTTAATAGTTAGTCTTCCTAGATTTAAGCCATCGCTCGAATCATTATCCCAATTATACAGCTCTGTATATGACAAACTGTCTGTATAATAATTTTCTAAATACTTTTTTCCGTTTTTAAAGAGACTTTCATTTATAACAAATCCATCTTCATCGCATAATATTTCAACTGATTTTTCACCGGAATTATATAGACGAATCACCTTTCCATCCTCATCTATATTGTCATACTCATAGTTTTCTTTTTCATTTTCTAAAAGAGCTTCTTTTTTTCACAGACAAACTCATATCTAATCTTCCGGTCATAAAAAGATGTGCAGACATAATCTGACCACGTTTTATTTTTTGCGAACCATACAGTTCCATATCCCTAATTGTCGGCAGCTCTGTAAAAATAAATTTAGCGTTTACATTGTTTTTTGCAAACAATCTTGCTCTAAATCCCTGAGCAACATCGACTCCGGAAAATTCATATCCACTAAGTAATGTAAAATCAAATACTCTCATCTGTATCACCCATAACTACTTTTGCAGCTAATTGTTTTAATTGCTTCTTTTGCCTGTCTATATATTCATTGAATATCGTCTGACTAGTTATTATATTTTTTAGAGTTTCTTTCATCTTCACATAGTTGCTGCTTTCAAAAATATTTCCCATTGGATATAATTCTTTTGAATGCGCTGTATTGTCAAACGCTAGTATTATCATATTATTAACCATTGCCTCGTTTACTGCATTGTATAGCTCTCTGTAATGATTAATATCCAAATAAATATCGCATCTTTCAAACAGTTCTTTTCTCTTTTGTTCCGTAATACATGGATATAACTCAACATTATTATTTATATCCAGTCTCGTTAATTTATCTGACATAATGGTACTGGCAGCTATATGAAAAGTTATTTCCGGAAAGTCATTTATAAGCTGTTCAATATACTCAAGCTGATCCGATTCTGTAATAGTAAGTGCTTCCTTTTTTCCAAATTTTAATTCATTATTTTCAAAATATGAATATACTCTGTCGCATTTATAATTTGAATTTTCTTTATACCAATTGACCTGCTGCTCTTCACTGCACAGTATTCGAAACGCTGTGTTAGTCTGAGTTATTACTGTCAAATCTGAGTTTAATCTATTTTGTGGCAGGTATGATATTTTAAAATTACCATAATCCCAGGCAAATTTATTTAATATCTCATCACTTGTCAGCCATATATTTTCATCATAAATTTTATTATATTTAAGATAAGCTTCCAAATAATCAGCAAAGCCTCTATAGCTCTTCGGACTAATGCGGGTGCCAAACGTGGTATATGTCTTTGGACCTGTCTGTTCTAATACTTTAATGTCACCATTTCTATCATAGAATTCCCTGACTGTAACATTGCCGCCACTCACATTCTCCGAACAATACATATATCCGTATTTGTTGTAATAATCTATTCTATATACTGTATTATTCCTGTCAATCCACTCGACTCTGCTGACCATTCTTTTCTCTATCGGATTCTTAAAATAGATGTTTGCCTTTTTGGTTTTATTATCATATATAGCACCATTTAGACCATCTGCACGAACACTCCAATATTGAGGGATATCTATGAATGCATAATACCTGTCTTTTTCCTTAAGCACATCGTTTTTTTCAGATATGCCACAAAACAAATCTATGGCTTCTATTGTTTTGCATTCTTTAAATCCCACATTTTCTGCCAGCTCTATTATATTTTTCTCAAACTTACCTAATTCATCAGTAATAAAAATCATAGGGCAAACCCACCCTCTGTATAATGTAAAAACCTCTGTGTTATAAAATAATTCTCGCCATTTTCTAATCCGGCATTTGCAAGTATTTCTAATCCATTACTATCGTCCGCATCCGCTGAAACTATATAGACCGTATTATCATCACAGATAATCTCATTCTCCTTTAAATGCTCATGCCATTCACAGCTATCGAATTTTCTATTTAATAGCCTCATTGCATTCCTTATAGAGCTATTCTCTCCACCATAGAATACGAGTCGTATATTGTTTTGAGTAGCTTTTTTTAGCAGCTTCTCCAGCATAGCTGTTCTATCCACAATTCTGCCCATAGAATTACACAATAAGCCATCCTCCATCTGCTCTCCCCATGGGGTTCTCAGTATTGTGAAATAGTAGGCTCTGTCAATTTCATTATTTGTATGCAGCATCAACAAGGTTGCAGCATAATGATATATTTTTTTTCTCTGCTTTCTCATTATTTTTTCTTGCCTCATCAATAAAATAATTCCATTTTTCATCTATCAATAAGGTTTTTCCGCTGAATATGGCATTTAAAGCATCCTGGTCAGGAAGCCATGTCCGTGGATTATCGTTCAGATAATCTATAACCTGTTGAAACAGGCTTCCATTTTTCCTGATATTGTCAAGATTCATGCAAAGAACACCCGCATTAAAATATCTGTCACGACTTGTCTGCCCTGCTGCTACAGCGTATGGAGTTCCCCAATTTCTTATTGTCGAACAATCCTGAGCAGCCGCCAGACAGTAATTATCTATATTTAGGTTCCATAATTCTTCAATATCTGTATTTACAAATAAATCAGAGTCCAAATATATTATTTTTTTTAAATCCGGCATAATTATCGGGCAACATAATTCTGAACATTGTTCCAATGCAAATCTATTCATTGAATCAGCAAACGTGCCAAAAACGTCCGAATTAAAATGATGAAATTCTATATCATTTCCACTATTATCGGCAATAAAACTCAGCTTATTTTATTTATTTCGTTCAATGTGTCATCATGTAATATATGAAAAACTATTGGCGCTTTTGTGTTTTCAACAATGGATTGCATCGTTGTTCCAGCCCAGACACTGTAATTGCCATCCTTATCATGTATACCAAAACAGATATGCATTGCATTATCCAAAAAGTATGCATTATCCAATTTTTTTCGCAGTCACTCTCAGCTTTGACATTCTTTTCAATATCACATTATCTGAAAAAGCCTTCACATACGGATTATTAAATATATCCGGTTCACTCTTTAAGAACTCTTCTTTGCAAATATCCAGCTCCCTTTTCATAAAAGTCTCTATTCTACTATACGGCTCAATATATTGGTGCCATAACAAAAATGTCTGGATTTCACAATAACACTGCTCAATTACATTTCCCAGTTCTGCTTTTCTGCTTTGAATAGCCCGCCTTATATGATCCATAATAATCTTAGCATCCCGGATCTTTGCATTGCTAATTTCAGAACGTATAATGCCCTCTGTATTCTCAAAGTAATAGTATAATGTCGATTGCACCTTACAATATTTCTTTGCAAGTAACACACAAAGCATAGAAAAATGTGTATCCTCATAATATACATCTTCTATAAATCTTAGATTATGTTCTATTATAAATTTGGTTGAGTATAGCTTTGCCCATGCTGTTACATTAGTAAATCCGGTCAGACCTATAATGAGATTTTTCCTATTATCAACATTATCTAAATCAAGCCTTTGAATTTCAAAATCATTTACTTCTAATACATTTGGCTTATCTGCTTTAAAACACGATACACCACACTGTGCCACATCATAATCATCCTCTGTCATTCTATCATGCAGCACCCTGAGCATATCCGGATGCACATAATCGTCCGCATCCACAAATGTGATATATTTGCCGGTGCAGATATCCATTCCCAGATTACGTGCACCGCCACACTTTCCTTTTTTCTGTATTTTAAGAGATATAACATTCTCCGGGTATTGTCTTTGTAAGGATTCTAATATAGACCATGTATTGTCTGTTGATAAATCATCTATGAGTATCACTTCGAGATTTTCAAAGCCATATGTCTGGCTGTAAATTGAATCAAAGCATCTCATAATATATTTTTGCACATTGTAGCATGGAATAATTACTGATATCTTGTCTTTACCATTCATAACATTTTCTCCATAATATATAAAATAATCAAATTAAATCTTCCTCTAATTATGTAACAGCACCTTGCAGCTTTTCCAACTAATTTGTACTATTCCCTTTACAACTCACAAACTATACTGTTCACATGACATTTCTCTGCGGCTCTCGGATTTTTCTTTGCGAACTGGCGGTTGATTCTCTTTTTCACTATCTCGCAGTCCTCACGCTTTAATCCGATTAGCATGATAAGAAACTGCACCTTTCCATACGAGGTATATATGTCACTGTAGCGGATTGATTCACCGACGCACTTCTTGTGCTGCCTTGAATACTTGTTCATCTTTGTCTCGCCCTGTACCTGTCTGCCTTCCTCGTCCTCCAGAGTACAGAGCATGAGATATACAGGTACCCTTGTGCGCTTCATAATACGGATGGACGCCTGGTATATTCCCTTGAATACCGGATAGCTGCAGAAATATCCGCCTCTTTCCGTTTCCTCCTGCTCGTTCATGCCCTCCTGGATGTTTTCCAGTATCTCATGTGCATGATTCATCTGATTACTGTATTTCTCAAGGATTTCCAAGAGTCTTGAAGATGGATAAATACCACACTCCCTGAGATAATAGTCCACGACATCCGTGTATAACTCTTCCGCCTCATCATAGCGCCTGGTCTCTACCATCGCCTCCATGATGAGCTCCTCCCACTCATTGAACGGGTCGACCTTTGCCGCATATACTCCGATCTTCTCCAGTCCCTTGAATTGTTTTCTCTTTCGCAGTATGTACGCAGCTTCATTTATGATTTTCTCAAACATGGTGTGATAGCGTCTGGCCTCCTGTGCTATCCACGTCTCGCCTGTATATGCCGCCAAAAACTCTCCCTTGTACAGATATAGTGCTTTTACGTACAGCTCAAGCATATTGTCTTCTATTTCCTTTATCCGCTCATCACACACTGTCTCTGCACTCTCCGGTTCCTGTGGCATCTGCTTTTCCAGTGCACAGGCCTCGTTATAGAGCTTCTCAAACTCTGCTGCATCCTCTTCTATCTCTATATCCGGAGTCCAGTAATATATGCCTCCCTCCAAATATATGAGGTTCTTTCCCGGCAGTCCGAGCTGTGCGAGCTTTTGCTTTGTCTTGTATACAATAACTCTTAGTGCCGTGTGAGGTGCATCTATATCACGCTCACCGATTACTATTTCCTCGAGCTTATCCTTTGCTATTCCGCAGTCAGAATAGTGTATCAAAGCCTGCATCATGCGATTGAACTGGCTTTCCTTATGCATTTTTTCCGCCACAAATGGTGCTCCGTTATAGTCCATTCTGAAATTGCCAAACATCTGTACCTTGATTTTATGCGTCATAGGTGCCTCTCTTCCCGAGTTTTATAAACCTGCTTATTATAGAATTCATATTATCATTGACTCATATATTCAGCTAGTTTTAACTAAACAAATTAATCTAATTATCATTATACATCAATTCCGCGCATGGCAATAACAACGACAATTTACACAAAAAGTGTCAAAACTCGTACTTGACAAATCGTAAGATATATGATAGCTATTCGAAGTCAGAAATAAAAAAAGATCCTGCAAGAAAATCTCACAGGATCCGGTTATTTCTGATATATTAAATCAGATATGTTAAATCAAATATTAAATTAGAAAATAGCATTTACAATTGTTGAACCAATGGCTGTTGCAAGGAATGCCAGTCCACACACGAGTGGAAGCTTGTTGTCATCCTCTTCTATTGCCCTTACTCCAAAGAATATGCTTACATATCCTACTACACCCGCAAATGTATGCAGCCAGCTGCTCACATTGCCAAAGAACTGGAATGGGATTATGTCGATGATTGCTGCCACAAGGATAATCGGAAGGTATACTGCATCATACAGACATGCTGCTGAAAGTGTCTGTGCAAATGTCACCTTTTTATCCTTCTGCACTGCGTTTAATACAACCAGAATGACTGCTGCCAGGATGAGTACTTTTACTGCCTCTCCTACGATTCCTGAGAAGATTCCCTCAAAGAAGCTCGCCGGGTAAAATGAGAATCCAAAGCCGCCTATGCTGCCAATTACACTTGATAACAGATATACTACAGACAGCACTACTTCTACTATGGCAAATAAGCCAATAAATATAAAGCCTGATGCCATATTTGCATTCTTTACAAAGTCTGCTGCAGCCTGTGCCGGCTTCTTAACAAGACCCTTGTAGAATGTGATGATAGATGCCACATTCTTGTCATTCTGCAGCTGCTGTCCTGCTGCACTCACCTGCTGTGTGAAGTTATCAAACGCCTGCGACTGTGCGCTGCCCTGTGGCTGTCCATTGAACTGTCCCTGTGACTGTCCGTTGAACTGTCCCTGTGCACTGCCCTGTGGCTGTCCGTTGAACTGTCCCTGTGCGCTGCCCTGCGGCTGTCCGTTAAACTGTCCCTGCTGTGCTGCATTATCTGCCTGTGCATTGTTGTCCTGTGTCTGATTTGGTGCCTGTGGCTGTGCCTGCTGACGACATGTGCATACCTCATCATCAGCTAACTGCCTGCCACAATTTGTACAGTATTTCATAACTGAAACCTCCTTAAAATAATTAATTAACTGCTGATAATTATATTAGCATTTCGGATATTTAATAGCAATATTTATTTGATATTTATTTCATATTATATTATGATTATTTATAATCATTCACATTCTACAGAGGAATAAACATGCCACAAACACTTAATATAGCTGTATGCGAGGACGAAGCTGCAGAGACCTTGCTGCTTTGTGATATTCTCAACCACAGCGATATCCAAAATACATACACTGTCTTTACTGATGCAGATTCTTTTCTTGCCTCATATGAGTACGGAAAGTATGACCTGCTGCTCATGGATATATACATGAAAGATTCCATGACCGGCATCGAGGCAGTCTCCATAATCCGTGAGACAGATGCCGATATCCCGGTTGCTTTCATCACAACAAGCACGGAGCATGCCTTGGAAAGCTACAGGCTGTCTGCCATCGGCTATATCGAAAAGCCGGTTTCTGCAGCTGAGCTAAGTAACATTCTTCACCTTGCCATGCTGAAGAAATCCGATGCCCCATCTCTTTATGTGAAGAGAAACAAGAGTATGGAGAGGCTTGCCCTTTCTGATATCATGTACATAGAGCAGAGAGCCAGGCAGATTTTCATACATTTAAAGAAAATGAGGAAATCAGCTGCTATGAGAAGCTTTCAGATCTTTCAGATCAGCTGCCCGCTGAGCTGATTTTTTCTGCCGCACAAAAGCTACGCGGTAAACCTGTCGTATGTCACACACATTGATACTTCACTCAAATGCTTCGTGATGGCCGATGACACAAATATCCCTATCAAGAGAGAGCTCTCCGGCAAAGCCAAAAAGGCTCTGGAGAGATACTACTTTGAGCATACCAGAGGGCTTAAATAAGGCACTTTCCTATTGATTTGATATGAGCTAGACTGTCAAAAGTAATACACTGCAAGGAGCCCGGATTATGAAAAATAAAAGTACTATACGAAATATTCCCTATCTGACAATTATACTGCTTACACTGATTTGCATACTGCTTCTTTCCTCAAAAAACATGATTATGAGCCAGGCGAGCTATCCTGAAGCCACTATCGTAAGCTCTGCCTATGCTGTGGTGGAAGGCTCGGATTCAGATAAAGAAGAAATCACATTTCCACATACCTTTAAGCACCTTTCGCCGCGCACACATGTCACCGTCACCACACATATCAACCTGAACAAGGATGATCCTATCTACATAAAAACAGTCTATTCCCCTGCGAAGGTCTATCTGGACGATGAACTCATATATGAGTTTGGCCGGGCCGAAAACTATCCATCCTATATGAAGGATCCCGCAACCGAGGGGTACCTGATAGGCACTGACGGTTATTCGGGTGATACAGAGCTTCGTATAGAGTATCTGTCTCCTGTTACCAGAAGCTCGCTTACGGTATATTCTCCTATCTACGGAGCATACAAATCCTTATTTTTCACTCTGTTAAAGCTGAATAAATGGTCATTCTTTATAGCACTGCTTGAGCTTGCCGCAGGTGTTTTGTTTATATTTATCTCACTGATGCTTTTATGCTACGATAAAGAGGTTTGCAAGATGATATTTCATTTTGGATTCTTCTCACTCATGGCCGGCATGTGGTCTATCGGCGAGTGCAACTACACAGGTGTCATAATCAAAAACCCTACACTGCTTTATCTGTGTGCTTTTTATAGGGCTTTTCTCGCAGATGATTCCGCTGCTGTATTTCTGCAGGCTTGCAGTTGGTTTTAAGAATGACAAGCCAATTATATGTTATCGCGAAGCTCCTCACCGTGCTTGACCTTGTCGCTTGTGTCTTACAGCTTAGCGGTACGGTTGCACTATCCCAGAGCATGTACGTGTTCCATGTCATTCTGCCTCTCATACTTTGCTTCCTGACTGCATACATCATCCTTGAGGCTGTTCGTAGCCAAAACAGCAGGGCTAAAACAGGCTGATGGTTCCGGTATTCATACTGGCACTTGCTTCATGTGCTGAGATAATCAATTATCATTTAAAATTTGTGGCCTCATTGTCATTACTGTACCAGATTGGAACTCTGCTTTTCATTATAATCATGGGAATTATAATGGGGCTTAATATAAGCGATATGCTCATGATAAAAACGTGAGAATGAAAGACTCATATTCGATATGAATCTCCTTGAGCATTCCCTGTTGGAGCAGAAGAAATATAATTCGCTCATCACAACAAACGAACAGCTTTTTAAGAAGCAGCGTCACGATCTGCGTCACCAGCTGGTTGCAATAAAAGGCCTCGCAAACACTGAAAATAAACAGCTGAATGAATACCTGGATGCCCTGATCCACAGCATACCATCTGCGCCTGCAAGCTATTGCGAAAACAGGGTAGTCAATTCCATTCTGTCATACTATAGTGCCATATGCAGAAATGAAAATATCGCTCTTGAGACAAAGCTTATTGTTCCGGAAACCGATGATGCGGCCTTGGACAATGACCTGTGCCTGGTATTTGGAAATCTGATAGAAAACGCTATAGAAGCCTGCAGACGCATGGATACTTCTGATTCTTTGAACGAGAAATCATCGCACTTTATCCGACTGCATGCCCACGTACACTATAAGACACTTATTATTACTATGGACAACAGCTTTGACGGACATGTTACCATCCAAAACGGAAAATACCGTTCTTCTAAGAGGGACGACTATGGTATAGGTCTGTCATCCATCCGCTCTGTTGCCGGCAAATATGATGGTGACGTTGCATTTGAAGCAGCTGATGGTATATTTCAGTCATCAGTATACCTTCAAATATATAAATGACACACTAAAATCATTAATTTATATTAATGCTTCATACCTAAATTTCATTTTCAGAGCCCAACTAACTTATTGTATATAATGTATACATATGCTATAATAATAAAAGAATTTTGTGCATTATACACATATGGAGTTTTAATTTATGATAGAACACACGATATACAAGGAATTTATTGATAAAATTTCAGAATTATCAGACGGGATATATCCTATCATCACCGACCTGGATAATGACTTATCATACGTACCGGATAAGACAGCTGATTTTTTCGGCTTTGAAGCCGGCGAGCATACCTGCTTCTTTGAACAGCTGAGCTCTTGTGTCAACGACGTTGACCTGCCGGAATATAAGCAGGAAATCCGCTATCGCTTAAATGGTGAAAAACCGGATGATATATTTTATGTCCGCATGGGAAAGCATACCAAAGAATATATGATGGGATTTTATTCTGATATTTTTACCGGTGATGACGGACACCGCTACCATGTCCTCGTGCTCAGAAACGAAATACCCTTCCGGATATCGACCCATATACATATCTTTATGGTCAGTCAAAGTTTGAAAGAGACATCAACGGCTATATCATGGAAAACAGGTCTGTAGCCATAATCGAGGTGGAAATAGGTCATATAGATGAGTTCAATATACTGTATGGTTCCAATTTCAACACTGCAATCCAGCGTGAGCTTGCGCTCAAGTTCATCGACATGATGGATGGCAGCACCGCTACCTACTATATGAATAATTGCAAGTTTGTATTTGTGGTAAAGGAAGCAGACCGTGCCTTGGCCAAGGCCTTCTATCAAAAAAATTGCCGATACAATAAAGTCCATGTATTTCTTTAAATGCTTTAAATTTGAGTTTGATATATATGCTGCGTGTCTGATTCTCAAGGATTATGATGGTGATACCTCAACTGTCATCAGCAAGGTGGAATACACTCTAGACCGCGCGAAGGAGCTTCACAGCCCTGATTTGTTATTTTTCAATGATATGGTCAGGTTCAATGGCAGCTCGCATATAGATATCATGAAAATCATTCATCAGTCGGTTATCAATAGCTGTGATGGCCTTTTTTGTAGAGTTTCAGCCCATTGTAAAGGCTTGCAATGGTGAAATAATGGGTGCTGAGGCTTTAGTGCGCTGGAAAAAGGAGCCTTTTGGCACGGTGCCACCCGGACTGTTTATCGACTGGCTTGAGGATACCCCGGCTATGTATGAGCTAGGAAATTATATCATGAGGACTGCAATAAGCTCAGCCAGTGAATTTGCAAAGATAAAACCGGGCTTTTTCATCAATGTAAATGCATCCTCAGAACAGCTTGAAAAGGAAAACTTTGTAAAAGATACTCTGGCAATTCTTAAAGAGTATGATTTTCCACCTTCACAGCTGTGGATAGAGATTACAGAGCGATGCAGAGATCTGCCTATATCTATGATAAAGAAAACCGTCACTGCATTCAGGGAAGCCGGAATCCACATCACTATGGATGACTATGGCACAGGAAGCTCTTCATCTCAGATGATGCTTGAACTTCCTGTAGAGGGTATCAAGATAGATATGTTCTTTGTTAAAGACATTCTCGAGGAGAAAAAGAAGCAGGCACTTGTAATCGGAATGATTAATTTTGCCAATGCCGCAGACTTAAAGATATGTATTGAAGGCATAGAAAATGATAGCCTTGAGAGCTATCTCAGGCAGTTCGACGTCACCTGTTTTCAGGGCTATCACTACTCTAGGCCTATCTGTCAGGATGAGCTCATGAAGCTTCTTATAAAGCCATAGCCCTGGATATTACTCAAGATTTTCCTTAAATACTGTCAGTGCTCCATTTTTCTTTAAAATCAGCATGACAATTGCTGCCACTATGCTTCCGGCCACTGTAGAGATAAGGAATGGCACTATGTATATAAACATGCCTTCCGGCTGAATAAGCATCACGTATTTTGCAAAAGGATACGCTGCCAGACCTCCGAGTATGCCTGTGCCAAGCGCCTCTGCAATACATGTCGGTATAATTTTTTTGCTGAATCTGTACATCAGTCCACAGCACAGAGCACCTACCATGCTTCCCGGGAATGCCATGAGGCTTCCAAGTCCTGTCAGGTTTCTGATGATACTCGCACAAAATGCCACACCGACACCCCATGCAGGTCCTAAAAATACTGCTGCGCATATATTTACCATGTGCTGTACAGGTGCACATTTGCTGCCGGCAACAGGGAAGCTTATTAAGCTTCCTGCTACAGCAACTGCCACAAGCACTCCTGCCATGGCAATCTTTCTGATTGAAAGAGTTCTTTTTTTAGTGTTCTTTTTACTTTCCATTATTACCTCACCTTAAAGTATATCGTAACTGTTCAGTACCTTCACAGTTGCGAGTCGTTTCTGTACTGAATAGTTATAGTATATCAATATACTCTCCTGCAAGTGCCTTGTTCATGCTTCGCACTGCACAGAACTTACCGCACATACTGCATGCCTCGCTGTGGTCATCCTCAGGCAGACGGTCATCCCTGATAGCCTTAGCTGTCTCCGGATCAAGTGCACATGCAAACTGTGCATCCCAGTCGAGCACACGTCTGGCATCTGCCATCTTATCATCTATATCTCTGGCTCCCGGTATTCCCTTTGCAATATCAGCTGCATGAGCCGCAATCTTTGACGCAATAATTCCCTGCTTTGTATCCTCCACATTTGGAAGAGCAAGATGCTCCGCAGGTGTCACGTAGCAAAGGAAAGCTGCGCCGTTCATTGCTGCCACTGCTCCACCGATTGCTGCTGTGATGTGGTCATAGCCCGGTGCGATATCTGTTACAAGAGGTCCAAGTACATAGAATGGTGCTCCCATACAGATTGACTGCTGTACCTTCATGTTTGCTGCTACCTGATCAAGCGGCACATGTCCCGGTCCCTCTACCATGACCTGTACGTTGTGATCCCATGCACGCTTTGTGAGCTCTCCAAGTCTTACAAGTTCCTCTATCTGGCATACATCTGTTGCATCTGCCAGGCATCCCGGTCTGCAGGCATCTCCAAGCGAGATTGTCACATCGTGCTCCTCACAGATTTCAAGTATCTCATCATAGTGCTCGTAGAAAGGATTTTCCTCTCCTGTCATGCACATCCATGCAAATACAAGGCTGCCTCCACGGCTTACGATATTCATCTTACGCTTGTGCTTTTTAATCTGGTCTATCGTTTTTCTTGTGATTCCACAGTGAAGTGTGACAAAGTCCACTCCATCCTCTGCATGGAGTCTGACCACATCGACAAAATCCTGTGCTGTAAGTGTTGCAAGATCACGCTGATAGTGGATAACACTGTCATAAACAGGCACTGTTCCTATCATTGCAGGACATTCGCTTGTAAGCTTCTGTCTGAATGGCTGTGTATTGCCATGGCTTGAAAGGTCCATGATAGCCTCTGCTCCAAGCTTTACAGCGCTCATGACCTTCTGCATCTCCACATCATAGTCCTTACAGTCTCTTGACACACCGAGGTTTACATTGATTTTTGTGCGAAGCATGCTTCCAACACCCTCTGCATCAAGTGACTTGTGATGCTTGTTAGCAGGAATAGCTACCTTTCCGCTTGCAACAAGCTCCATCAGCTTGTCTACATCCATCTTCTCTTTCTTTGCTACCTTTTCAATTTCAGGTGTTACGATGCCCTTTCTTGCGGCATCCATCTGTGTTGTGTAATTACTCATTGTACTCTCCTGTTCTTTATTTTATTACTGTTAATTAGTAGTTATTACTATTCTTATTATTACTGCTATTAATTATTTAACATGTGCTTATTTCATTGTATGAACAACGCTCCATGATTCATAGGACCGCTGCCGTGTCCCAGGTCAAGCATGGCTTTTAAACATGCTGTGACATATCTCTTGCCGTTATCCACAGCCTGCTCGAGCGACTGACCCTTTGCCAGACCGCTGGCTATCGCTGATGAAAGCGTGCAGCCTGTGCCGTGTGAGTTTGGATTATCCACTCTTTTGGTCTCAAATGTGATGATTTGCTTTCCATCCCACAAATAGTCACACACACATGCTGTGTCTGTGAAATGACCTCCCTTGCTTAAAACCGGACAGCCGTATTTATCATAAACAGCCTTTGATGCCTCTATGATGTCATCTGTGCTTTCAATCTGTCTGCCTGATATCACCTCAAGCTCAGGGATATTTGGCGTGATGATGTCAGCCAGTGGAAAAAGCTTCTCCATCAGAGTGTTTGCGGCATTTTCTTCAAGCAGCCTGCTTCCGCTTGTAGCGACCATCACCGGGTCCAGAACTATGTTTTTTGCCTTATATTTTACAAGACCTGCGGCAATCGCCTCAATTGTATCTACCGATGATGTCATACCGATTTTCACCGCATCCGGAAAAATATCCGTAAAAACAGCCTTCATCTGTGCCTCAATAAAATCCGCCGGTACATTCATCACCGCATCAACTCCCATGGTGTTTTGTGCCGTGAGTGCTGTGATGACACTCTCGCCAAACACACCGTTTGCAAGCATGGTCTTTAAATCGGCCTGCACGCCTGCGCCACCGCTTGAATCGCTTCCCGCAATTGTAAGTGCTGTATGCATATTTACGCTCCTTTCTACTGAATGTTGTGATTTCTCATAACTGTTCAGTATTTTCAAAATATTGTTTAATTACTGTAGTTATAGCAGTATGTCATACTCTGATTACAGAATTTTGTCGCATATTTCTGCGAGTTCCTTGGCTGCAGCCTTTATATCTGCGCTTGCAAATATCGCTCCTACCACTGCGATTCCTGCAATCCCTGTGCCCTTTAGCGTGACCGCATTGTCTGCATTTATGCCTCCGATTGCAACAACCGGTATATCGACAGCCGCCGTGATTTCACGCAGAAGCTCCTTTGTCATAGGCTTTGCATTGAGCTTTGTGGTAGAGCCAAACACGGCTCCGCTTCCCAGATAGTCCGCGCCATCAGCTTCTGCCCTCTTTGCCTGTTCCACGGTCTTTGCCGTGACTCCTATTATCTTGTCAGTTCCAAGAAGCTTCCTGGCCTCCGCCGGATTCATATCATCCTGTCCCAGATGTACTCCATCGGCAGCTATATCAATTGCAAACTGCACGTTATCGTTGATGATGAGCGGCACCTTGTGCTCATGACAGATTCTCTTTATCTCAAGAGCCTCATTATACTCATCCTTAAGCCCTGCATCAGAATCCGTACTCAGAATATCCTTGTCACGGATCTGAATCATAGTGGCACCGCCCTCTATTGCAAGCTTCACATGCTCAGAAAGCCTAGCTCCGTGCAGCCACTGCCTGTCTGTTATAGCGTAGAGCTTTAAATCAGTTTCGTTCATATATACCTTTCACCTCTTACCCTGCTGTTTTCCAAATATAAGACTCATGACCTGCATACCAATTGTCTGTCATACAGCGATATTCACATCAGTTCATAATCACCATCGCATATATGATATACTGCATCAATCAGCCTGTCCCGGTATGCAGCATTTCCGGGCTTAATGAAATGACAGCTGTTTGTCTCTCTGCCGTGCTCTGCCATATCAGAGGCAGCAAGCCCGCCTGCACTCTTCATGCTGCTAAGTGCTGCTGTGACTGCACCGTATTTATCATCGCAATCAGCCGCAACAAACGCACAAATGAGCCCTGAAAGCATACATCCGGTGCCTGTCACCCGCTTCATCATAGGATGGCCGCCTGTGATGCTTCCTACCCTGTAATTATGCGTGTATCCGTCAGCATCCAACGCAACAGCATTCCCTACACAATTATCCATCACACCGGTACCCGTCGCATCAGTACTCATCGCATCAGTACCCATCAGACTGCTTTCATTATTGTCATAGCAATCAGCTTCATCACATAATTCTGCCACATAATCGGTCTCACCTGTAATCACACAGATGCAGCCATATCGCAGGGCCGCCCTGCACGCAAGCGCCTTTGCATCAGACTCATCTGCCGTATCGGTCACTTCCACGCCGCCATCGCACCTGCCATGCTCCATAACAGCCTTGACCTCAGACAAATTGCCCTTAATCACATCCACACGCACCTCGTCAAGCAGGCTCATCACAAAATCCATCCTGAAGCGGCTCACGCCCACACCAACCAGATCAAGCACAATAGGAATGTTCTTTTTCGCTGCCATCCTCGCAGCAATGCGCATCGCCTCAAAGCGCTCCTCAGAGGGAGTGCCTATATTCAGATTCAGCCCATCGCAGATACCCGTGACCTCATCCATCTCCTGCGGTGCCATAGCCATAATAGGCCTAGCCCCACATGCCAGCTCAATATTGGCCACATCATTGATAGTAACCATATTTGTGATGTTGTGAATCAAAGGACTGCGTGACTTAAGCTTTTCTATAAAATTATTCATCTGTATCTCTTTACAACTATTCATAATCACCCACACATTCAAAAAGCGGATATACCGCCAATGAGTATATCCGCCTAAAAATCGTGCGATATTATCCTACGTTGGCATTATCCAAATCAGGTTATGGGTCAAGACACTACCAGTCTACTCTCAGCCGGCTAAACACCAGCTCCCCTGTTGTGTTTTAAAATTAAATCCAATAACAATGTAACTATCCAAAACAAGAAAATCTGCTGCTTACATGCAAGCATGACGCATCAGCTTTTTTTGTTCTCAGTGGTTCTGAATAGTCATTATATTTAATATAATACGCACTCCCCAATAAATCAAGCAAAATCCGCAAGTGTACTCATATTCGTACATCAAGCGCTGCTGGTCACACTGTTAGGTGTGAACAGTAACCATCAAACACAATCCCGGTAACACCGAGCCCCGAGGTGTTACCGTAGCACTCATTATCCCGCCACAACGTAAGGGCGTAAGCCCCGGGCACCGGGGTGCACACGCACTCTCCCGAGGCGCGAATAGCGAAGTGGCTTAGATACTGTAGAAATTATGCCCATGAATCGAGTAGGAGGCGGTGACTAACCGCCGTCCTCTCACAGCACCGTACGTACCGTTCGGTATACGGCGCTTTCAATAGTTGACGTGCACAGACTGATAGGCTGTGGCTAAATCGTAAAAGCCACTG
>ENA-OQEL01000373-OQEL01000373.1-human-gut-metagenome-genome-assembly--contig:-NODE-373-length-16550-cov-4.365950_pt1 | contig 16550 bp, 15 predicted proteins | sample MGYA00242796_ERZ504637 | MGnify/ENA primary metagenome ERZ504637 (study PRJEB26092, sample SAMD00036306) | human gut metagenome | host: Homo sapiens | study: EMG produced TPA metagenomics assembly of... | reverse complement strand
CTTTATGGGGTAAGGGGATTTTGTGTCTGCGACATTTCTGTTGTGCAAGAAATATGTACAATAAAATGAATTTTGTCGCTTTGCAAGCAAAATCCCACTAAACCCTATAGGTTGCGGATTTGAGGGATTACACAAGAAAAAGTGCTATATAATGCTCGTTTTATAAAAAATTTTAATTTTATGGGATTTTTCTTGGCTATTTAGCATTGTATATTGATTTTTTCTTATCTTTGCAGGTACAATTCAAAAGATTAATTATTATGCAGATATTATTGGCAAATGCCAAAATCATGTTTGAGAAGGCAGACAGAAAGCCTATCTCCGTGCCACTATTCCAATCAGTTGCCAATGACTTGGCCACAGAAATGGCAATGATGAATGTAGAGGAATTGGCTAAGCAACTGGATTGCAGCAGCAAGATTGCAATGACGAACTGGAAGCGATATCATGATTTTATGGCTGCAGAGAAGATGCCGGCTATCCTGGCTTACAATGGTCAGGCATACAAACATTTGCGTGCCAGTTCTTTGAACGAGGAGTCGTTAGAGTATGCCCAGAAACATCTCTGGATTACCTGTTTCCTTTATGGATTGCTTCGACCGTTGGATGGCATCGTACCTTATCGTATGGAGCATTGCGTATCGCTCGAAGCTACAAACGACAAGCCTATCAATCAGTTCTGGAAAGACAAACTGACAGATGTTCTCATCGATAGTGTGAAAGCTGACGACGGTATACTCATCCATCTTTCTACAGAGGAATATGAACATCTGTTCGATTGGAAGAGAGTATGTAAGGAGATTAAGGTCATTCAGCCACTCTTTTATGTCCGCCAGAAAGACGGCAGATTGAAGATGCAGGCTGTATGGGCTAAATCTTGCCGTGGAGCCATGGTGAGATATATCCTGAATAATCAGCTTCTTACTCCAGAGGAACTGGCAGGCTTCAGTTACGAAGGTTTTGAATATGAGCCAGAATTAGGAGAAGCTGCTTTTCCTCATTTCGTTCGTTGAAATAGAACAAAAGCAAACGAACGTTATAAAAGGAAGATGCTGTATGTTTGGATTGAATGAGAGCACCCAATATATCTCATAGAAGTATCATCATTTTACGATTGTACGACTAAAGGGTATACAGTTGTACGACTATAGGGTATACAGTTGTACGACTATAGGGTATACAGTTGTACAACTAAACAGGTTATAGCTGTACGACTAAAAGGTGTTGTCACTAGGCTCAGCAGAGGTGCTGACTGCAGTCAGCAGACCTGCTGACTAGGCTCGGCAGAGCTGCTGAGCCTAGTGGCAATGTCTGAGAAGGTATATGCTTGTACTCTAAAAGACGCTTGTTCTGACTCCTGGAAACGCTTCTTTTAACTCTCGGAGACGTATCCTTCAACGAGAAGAGACGCTTCATGCAAGTTGAGGTCATTCAATACCTTATTGGCATGATAGCGGGTGACACCGAATTCACGAATCATATCCTTCACCGTGATATAACCCTGCTGCTGACAAATCTCTACAATATCAGCAAACTCCTTGTCCGCCTCCTTTGGAGTAGATTTCACACTCCAATACTGTCGGCTGCAGCCATTAGAGTGGCGTTTAAGCCTTTCCAGGAACTCCTTCGTGGGCTGAATTTCCAAGCCGCAGATATCCACCTCATTGGCTGGAATCAGATCACCCTCATGATAGGTCCTTTTCCATTCGATTCCGATTCTTGTCCTTATGCTTCCACCATCCCCAGCTTATGGCTTGACGATAAACATATCGCCTACCCTCACCTCGTTGCCCTCAGCCAAGGCGTAAAGCGTTTCATCCTCCAGCGTTTCCAATGCGGAGATAAAGGACGAAACGTTCATCGCACAATGATCGCGAACACGCTTCTCCATCTTCTCCCGGTCAACGATATCCCGTTTTACGAACATCGGATGTATCTGATACTTACCGCTTTCGTCCTTCAAGGGCGTGCGATGATCCAAATAATTGATTGAACCTGTTGCTCTAGCCATATTCTTAGTTTTTTTGATATTTCTTTATATCCCCCATCTACTTCTCCGCAAACAAATTGGAGATAGCATAAAGAGGAATGATGTCTATCTTCTTGCCATCGGGACTCTCGAATGTACCAAAGTTTTCGAGAGAACAGCGGATGCCCATTTCTATATGCTTCTGCGGATTGCGCATCAGCGAATACATGCTGCTCATAGAACCCTTCACACCCGATTTTACTTCTATCGGAACAATGTTGCCACTGCGAGCTATCACATAATCCACCTCGGCACAAGTACCTTTGTTCATGTTTTGCCAATAGTACAACTGATGCCGCTTCTGCGGAGAAGAATATTTAACCAGTTCCAAACCCGCCATCATCTCTGCCACATGCCCCTTGTCAACAAGATCGATGGAATCTGCCACCATCATCTCCTTGATGCTGTCGTCGATGTCGTCATCTATTCCCAGGATTCCAAGCAGCACGCCTGTATCATGGATAAGATATTTCACAACCCGCTCGTTGATTTCAGCCCCAAGCGGCACCCCATTGGCATCCGTATGATAGGTCGGGATGATTAGTCCGGCATCCTTCAGCATCTCCAAAGCCACCTTTACTTCTGCCGAACGATATTGTCCTTCTACCCTACTGTAAACAAACTTGGCTCCAGCCTGATGCGCTACGCTTATGAGAGTTTGGCGCAAAAGCAGAGGATTTGCCTTGGCTCCGTACTTGGCAAAATCGTCCTGATACCCCTGGATGATTTCATTTACAATATCACTGCTATAGCGATAAGACCCTGTCTCCGTGTAGGTTGCCACGGCTTCTGGCATTCCGCCAACCAGCATATAACTTCGAAAAGCCTCCACCAATCTGTTATAGAATGCCTCGGGCAGCGGATTCGTAGGACTGCTATTTCGCTTGGTTCTAAGAAGCCCCTCTTGCCCCATTGCCGTCAGGAATTCATCAAAAGACATCGGATAGACAAACAGTGAACTTACTCTGCCCACTCCAAATGATGCCAAATCCTTCAGCGCAAACTCCAGGAGCGAACCTGCTGCAATGACATGAAGTTCAGGATAATCTTCCTTAAAGAACCAAAGGCTGTGAATGACATCCTCGCTCTTTTGTATCTCATCGAGAAAAAGAAGGGTTTCGCCCGGAACAACCGGCACATTAAAGAAGTCGGATAGCTTAGCAGCTATGCTCTTCACATCACGACAGCCCTTAAAGAATTCCATCACCTCAGGATTTCTTTCCACATTAACTTCCAAAAAATATTTGAAGCTCTTGCCCAAATGCCGAATGGTGCTCGACTTGCCTACCTGTCGGGCGCCCCTCACCAAAAGAGGTTTTCTTCGAGGATTATCCTTCCATTCCAGCAAAGCCTGGTCGATGCTTCTTGACAAGTATTTATCCATATCTTTGCGTCTTTATGATTATACAGCTGCAAAAATACTGATTATTAACGAGATAAGCAATTATTTTATGTTAACTTTGTTAAAAGATAGAGTTATAAATGGGTGTTTTGTGACAAAAGATAGAGTTATAATGGGATGTTTTGTGATAAAATATAGAGTTATAAAGACATGTTTTATGATAAAAGATAGAGTTGCAAATTTAAAAAATTTTTCGTAAACTTGGTGCTTTTAAATTTGCACGTTACAATCGCTTGGTCGAATTTTACTTATGCAGCCTTAGCATTTGATTATAAATCTCAAAAATTACAAGAAATGTTTGGCTGTATCAATTATTCAGCGTATCTTTGCAACAATAATAAAAGAAAGGAAAGCTATATGGAAACAAAAGACAAGAAAATACAAGTTCATACCATAGACTACAAAGACATCGACAAGTTTTTTCCTGCTCGTAGCGAAATTACAATGTCTCCACTTCCGAAAGGACACATAGCACGACTCGCTACCATCCACAAGGTTAAGGCTCAATAAAAAACTTCAAGATGAAAAAGTCTATTACACAAAAAATATCTAGCAAAGGCTGAAAAGCATCCTGTCAAGTTGTTTTGTGATAAAACCTGCAACTAACAATAAACTTGAATATTGCGAAGTAAACAGAAATGTGGTTTTGAGCCATTACTTGTTAACCTGAACCTTAAAAAGCAACCAAGATCTGAACAACAGTCATGTGGAAGAAGCATTCGTTGGCGAAGACGCATGCGAAAAACGCTCTTTCTTTTTGTTATCGATACTCTCATCAAAGTAAAGAATGGCATGCGCCAATTCCTTAAGGGCAGCAAAACGAAAGTTTTCAGTATCCATGTTGCTGTTGATGGCAATCACCGGAATGGTGTCATCCAGAATAGCATGTTGGCTTATGAATGGATCAAGAGCATCAATTTCTGCTGTGATTACGCCATTTGATTCCAAGAGATTTATCACATTGGTGATAGCTGCACTACCAATTTTCCATGCCTCACGAAGTATGGATGCAGCCTGGTAGATATCAGAAAGTGTCTTTACCGGCCGTTCTGCAGGAATAGAATTGAACGAATGTTCTCTTCCACAGATATTTTCCATCTCACCAGTTCGTTCTATTGTATTTTCAATGATACTGATGATAGCCATTTCTTCCCTCTTGCTCAATCCCTGCAGCTTACCATAGCGTATGTTTTTAGGAGAAGAGCTTTTGTAGTTGAAAAGATAATCCGGGTTTATCTCCAGGGCATCGCACAGGGCTATCACTATGTCACTTTTAGGCAGCATCACCCCATTCTCATATTTGGATAGAGTCTGTTTGGTGATAACGTTGTCCATCATATCACATAGCTGCTGCATAGACAATCCTCGCATTAATCGAGCGTTATGCAATCTTTCTGCAAAGCTTTTCTTTAAGTCCATTATATTATTATTTTGGAATAGTTACCTTTTGGCAAGAAGATTCTTACTAAGAGCCTTCTAACTTATTAGTAACTAATATTTGTTCCATAATCTTCTCCTTTTAAACGTTTAAAGTCTTTTTGAATATACAAAGATACATTATCCCCCTCACATCGCCAAACTTCTTGCATTATTTTAACGCAAACGATACGTAAACACTTAGAACAACAAGCTTGCTTGATTGTTATGCAGAGGACAATTTTATCCTAGAAGACCAGGAAGGCAATGAACTTGATTTCCTTCTTAATAGCATTCCATTCCCATATAGTAGATCATTTCAGATGGATGGTCTGTGTTTTCCCCGTAATATCAGTTACCACAGCGATCCCCCCATCACGAATCTCCACCTTCTCATATTTGGCATCAACTATCACCTTGCCTTTTACTGTCATAACACCCCAATGTCTGGGAATCTGTTCAAAGGCGCAATAGGCACCGACTGGTTGCGCTATACTATGGTAGAGAGGTGGCACGATAACTTTACCATCTACCTTCACACCCCATTTCCTTCCTGCTTGATATAATTCTACATACCCTGCCTCCGACTTCTCTTGCATCAGCAATAACTCCTGTTCCTCTTGCTTTTTCCTGCGCTGCATTTCTCGCTCATAGACCACTTTGCCAAGCCGAGGCATCGCAACCATCAAATTCTCGCTTTCTGTTTTGGGTTGATTGCAACCTATATAGGTCTTTTTCAAGCTGGAGTCAACGAAGTAATAATCCTCATGGCTGTCCATGACCACTATGCCACTGTCGTACAGGTCGGCACATAGCCAATATACATGAGTATGGTCGCTACGTAAAAAACAAACCTTTTCACTGTTTTCTTTATGCATTCGCATAGAGCCGCCATCCTCCTCTTTATATATCCATTCCTGACAACCACTGGCTGTTGAGCGTCGAAAGTTGTAGATCAAATAATATCCATAATTCCATAGGTCATATTGGGAAGGGCGAAAAGGTAAAGCAAAGTACTCGTAGGTACGAGATCTGAAGAGACCATTATATTCGACGAACTCCCATTTATTGATGGTGATGACCTCGGGAGCATCTTTCGCATGAATGTCCTCGTCTATGACAACTCTCGCCAAGAGATCGTAGTAACATACAGTCTTTCTGCGAGGTCGGTAGAACAGGATGTTGCCATCCAACAGCTTCATGTCATAATAGTTGCCTGGTTCTATCACCTGTTCGCCTTGTCGGTTCACTACCGTCATCTTTCCATCAGGCAGCTTGATGATGGCAAACTCCCCTTTGCTATCTACAAACTCACGATACTGTATCGTTTGGAGCAATTCTTCATGGCTCATCACCATCATCATTTCTGAGTCTGGATGAATCTGAATATCGTCTTGCTTTTCGTTCATCAGGAAAAACTCTCTATCCTTCGGTGTCTCCTTTCTCTTGCCAACTTTCAGCTTTCCCTCGAACATAGCATTCCAGTTCCATACTTGCGAAGGCAACCCGAACACCCGATATAGTCCCACATTATCTATAATCACGCAGTTCTTCTTTCCCTTAGCCACTCGCAATCCACGTCCCACCATCTGCAGATACTTGGCAAGCGACAACGTAGGTCGAGCCAACTGTACAAACTCCACATCCGGACAGTCAAATCCCTCCGAGAAGATGTCCACATTCACCAGCACTTGGATGTCACCTTTCTTGAAGGCTTCAATGTCTTGCTGTCTTTCTACTGCAGGTGTCTTCGAGTCTATGGCTATGGCTTTCACGCCATGTTCCTGATACAGTTTTGTGATTTTCTGAGCATGAGAAATATTGATAGCATACACGATGCCCTTTCTGTCTTTACCAAATTCTTCCAAACTCTGATAGAGCCTTTCGATACTCGGTTTCTTATTCAGCAACATATCCATTTCCTTGTTCTGGTAGTCACCATCAGCCCCTCGCTTCTGTAAGGAGTCGATAAGCCGTTGCGTCACACCATCCGACTTGATGCTCACGAAATCGTATGTTGCCAATCTTCCCTTGCTGATAAACTCAGGAACACTCCACGACTGCACCAAGACATCAAACAAATCCGTGAATCCCTTACCATTCAATCGGCAAGGAGTAGCTGTCAGTCCCAGGAACTTAGCATTCGGGAATCTCTCCCACATCTCCTTATAGGTCTTGGCAAGGGCATGGTGCGCCTCGTCAATCACTATCATTCCCGGTTCTTCCTCTATCTCGTCGTAGTGTCTCATCAGCCACTGAATGGACATCGCCTTGACGGATGACAATAGGGAAGAGGTGCTTGATGCGAAATAAGAATGGAACTTTCTTACGGTTTCGTCTATCTGCGACACCAGCTCTCTTCTATGGGCTACAATCCATACTTTCTCCATTGGATTGTTGCTCACGAAAGAGTCTATAACTGCTGTTAACAGGTATGTCTTACCTGTTCCCGTTGGCATTTGTGCCATCACGGACCGATGAAGGCGCAACGCCTTCTCAATCCGTTCCTTCATATCCTCTTGGTAATCAAATAACTTTATTTCCTTCATTGCAAAGAAATTATTTCTTCAATAGATTCTCGATATCCTTGATGGCTTTATCAAGGTCAAAAGCCCCTTTTCCTTTAAAAATCTCCCAACCATAAGACTTCAATTGCTTCAATGTCTTCACAAAGGCTTCTCGCCAGTTGGATGGGTCGTGTGGCAATGTCTCCATTGCCACCTCAAAGCCATCACGCACAATCTTTTTCATGCGAGTAGCCTGTTTCGGATAGTCAGCGATATACCAATCTGAGTAGTTGGTACCACTGAAGACAATAAAAAAAGAGGCGATAAAATGAGCATAAGCATAGTTGCATGCCTTCCAGATAAACATGCGCTTGCTTCTCTTGTCATTCCGCTAATAAGCACTAAACATTCAACATTACTATAGGATGCTTCCCAAATAGCTCTTGAAATAATATTTGTCAGGATAATCCGCAATTAGCTGTCTGATACCATTCTTAATAATCTTATCCACGGAAGCAGACTTTCTCATCACGCGCTCTATTTGTCCCAACAACCAGTTGAACTCCTTTGGCTTTTCTTTGAGCAAAGCCAATCTCTTGATGTCCTTAAACAGTATCTCACCCACAAAGGCATGGTCTTGCTTGGGTACATACTTGATATATTCAGGATACAGTTCCCACAGGTTCCAATGCTTATGTACAAACATATCTTTGAGCAAGTCCAATCGTTCCTCCTTGATGAGGATCTTGGCTTCTGCATCCTCATAATCATGCTCCCAATCGGGCATTTTCCAAAGTTCATCAAAGAAGGCTGGCCATTCATTTCTGTCTATCACCTCCTTCAGAGCCTCATAATATTTGATTCGATAACCACTGACGATAAATCGTTTCTTGCATTCTTCTATCAGCCAATCCTTGTCACCAGACTGTTTCAATGCTTTCACCACTTTGTCCTCCCATTTCTTGGAGTAAGAGTGAAAGTCGTCTTTGTTATCGTCTATCACCTCAACAGCTTTCATATACTCACCCCATTCTATGAGGCTATCGATATAATGGTCACGGATATTCTCGTCATCCCGTTTCTCCCACATCAGTTTCTCTGCCTTTGCACGCATTCCATGCGCTACCCAGTAATCCGCCTTTTGGATGTAATAGCGATAATGGAAGTATTTCTCTTTCTTGTTTTTCAGTCGCTTGCTGATATGAGCCAGATACGCCTTTTCATCATCACCGCAAAGCAACGGCATCGCCTCATCCACAAACCACTCAAAGCGCATGAAATAGTTATCGCCTATTTCCTCACATTGTTCTGCTATCTCTCCAAGCATTCCCAAACGGGAATCCTCTTCTATCTCATCACTATTGATCAGCAACTCCCTCACCATGTCTGTCGACTGGGTGACAATGTCCTTTAACATCTTGTTTTCCTCTGCCCAAACATCATATCTGGCAGGAGTATAAGCCAGATGGTCGTGCTTGAACTCTCGGCAAGTGATGGTCATCACATATCCAGCTATCAAGGCAGCATCAATCAGATTACCTTTCTTCTTCATGCTCTTGGCTTTTCTCATCATTGCAGCCAGGTCTTGCTCTATCTTCCTCCAGTCCAATTGAGGTTGCCCGAATCTCTTACCCAATACATCAGCATGGGCAAAGCAAGCTTCCACCTGCTCCTTGTAGTTACCACGCTCCGGCTTCCAATATTTTTCCACCAAAGCGGTAGCGAAGTCCTCATGCGTGGCTGCATACTGCCACACAAAAGCTTTCATCTCCTTGCCCGATATTTTCGAGAGTACTTTATCTATCTTGTCTATTTGAGTGTTCGTGTTCATTATTATTTGTCTTTACAACATTCCAATTTGTTCCAATATATCCTTTATCAACTTAGAAAAAGGGCGTTTATCCAATTGATTATCACAAGTGTACGTCCCCCATATTAAGTTGTTGATATACTCATTAGAATAGCCTGCACCTTGAAAAGTACGGACGATACCATCATAGTAGTTATCATTATAGGCCTGGGCTTTCACAACAATATCCTTAGCAATGTCTGCATGTTGCTGATACAGCTCTTCCAAAAGAAATTGCTTCTTGTTCTGATTGTCATCACTATTGCTTATGGAAATTTTCAATTCTGAAGTTGGACGAATCCATGACAAATCTTTCTCACCTTTCGACAGCACAAACTTCTGATTAACAGGAAATCCTTCTTGATATGGATTAAAGGTCACCAAATGTTCTCCTTTTAGTTTGTTACATATAGGACAAGAAGGCACCAAGTTGTAAAAGCATAGTGTAACCATTGGATATTTCTTTTTAGGTATGAAATGATCAAATTGCGCTCTTACCTTAGGGCTTTTAGTCTTTGCTACAGAAAAAGTATAATTACGGTTGCAGTATGGACAAACTCTAATATTTAATCGTTCAACTAACCAATAACCAATAGTCATTTCCCTTTTTCCTACGTTTGCTTGAAAAAATCCATTATAGAGTTCGGTCATCAATACAGAAAACTGTTTGAAAAACTCTTCCTTATGGCTATTTTTGACGATTTTATTCATCCATGTTTTCAGTTTGTCAGGTTGTGCCAGTACAAAGTATCTGTTTTTTAAAGCTTTTTTCATTCTATAGCAAAGATGGGCGTAACATCTCTTTTGAACTGCATCAACTATTTTTGCACTATAAGTTGCTTCCATAGTAGCAAAGTGTCCGTTATTAAACAACCATGCTTGCAGATACTGATAATATTCTTCAGCTATCAAATCTAAATCAATTCTTTCAATTTTTATCATCAATCATCCTCCTCAATTCTATGATTTGTTCTTCTAGCTCTTTTATTTTTTGAGAATAGTCACCTTTTAAATCATGATATAGCTTTAGTAACTGTCCACGAATATAAGAATCACCAACCAAAAGTATCTCTTGATACATATCGTCAGTAGCTACACCTCCATTCAACTTTTGAAAAGATGGTTGATTTTATCCTTTGCAAATGTTCCCATTGTTACTCCTTCGAGAAGGAATCCATGTTGCAACAAAGCATGAATATTTGCTCCGAAAGTATTCTCTTGCATATATTCTATCGGGGCACCATCTTCCAAGAATATGACATTACTCTTTGGTATGTCAGATAATATAAAAGGAGAATGGGTGACAAAGCAAATATTGATGGCTTTTATATGTCTAAGGTTCAAAGCTGCAACTTGTTCTAACAAGAATTTGACAAAACCTTGTTGGTAAGCAGGATGGAAATACAGTTCGATTTCTTCCAAAAATAAGGTTTACATGCTTATACTGGATATTGCCTACTACAATTGTATCCAAATTCCGCAAGTTATACAACACCGAACTTATGCAATACAATCGCTGCCTCTCGCCAGAACTTAAATATTGGCTATGAAATTGATGGTCATCCCTATCAATAAGAATATCCCACTCAAATATAGGAGGAGGCAACAGTTCTATCAATTCCAAGCTATACTCTTGACACAGTTGGATAATGGACTCATAATATTCTCCAAAAGATACGACCTCTTCTGAATTCTTATTGAAAGCATTGTTTAAGAATTTGTTTTTTCTGTTGTAGAGTATAAAGTAAAGTGTCTGACGCAATTTCAATGTAACATGACTTTTACCTTGTAAGATATCATTCAATAATATTTGGAAAGGTCTTTCTTTCGCATTCGTATCCTCACCCAATAGCCATCTGTGTAATTCTTCTATATGATTATAAAGTAAAGGATCTTTCCCCCAAACATTCAATATATTATATTTGTATGTACGCCTATAAGTATTAAATATATCAACAGTTTTTCCAACCAAATAGGAATAAGCCATGTTCAAGAAGTCTCCTTCAACATCGGATTTGTTTTTGATAGATACATCATCATTTAGTCGGAATCGTCCGTATTTGAATATATGTTGCCATACTTGATCTATGACGGCAATCTCCATCATTCGCTCCATTTGAGTATAGGTAACATAGTTGAGAAAATCATAGACTTCTTGCTTCTCATTCTCTATCCAACCAACTTTTTTGGTATAAAGCCAAGAATCCTTTCAAATCAACCAACCCATTTTGGTTGGTTGATTTGGCTATCTCCACCAGTGAAGGATAATTAGCAGCTAAATACCTAACATTATGCATGAAACACTCAACAGTTACTTTGTCAATTTTTCGGTCAGTGTTATTTAGCTCCATCCTACTCTTTACTACATGACAAAACTGCTCAAACCCATGAAATAAATTAGAAAAATGCACAGTACTTATTGAAAAAAACTCGGTGTAGCAATTATCATTGATATTCCGAATGCCATGTCCTTCCATATCTTGCATACAAAGCACCATCAAACGTTGCTTTGTCAGATGTGTTTCAGAATTGATGTCTATTTTTCCAAGATGCCGACAAGGATTCAATACGATTGGAGTTTGATATCCATCATTCTTATGGAAAATAGAGTCAATCCAACTTGAATGGTTCTTTGCTTCAATGAAATCAATGGAATTGTAGGAATAGATAGAATAATTGGTAACGTCTGTATAAAATAAAATATGAGCGTAATCGAATCTAAAAGTGCTATTTACAAGCATCTGACAAGATGCATTTTGCTTAAAAATGATGTCATAACCCTCACACCTAAAGCTATATACATCATCATCTATCGAGAAAAACAGTTCTGCCAGAAGTCCTTCGACATGCATCACGGTGTTATTTATATCCCTGTATGCTGCATAAGCCACATTGTTTAATATACGAACTATCAATTCTATCAAACTACTTTTCCCATCACCATTTTTTCCAACTATGGCAGAAATTGATATGTTAGGACTTGTGTCTGACACATGATAAAAGTCGTTCGGGACAGATTTTACATCTTTTGTTTTTAGCCATTTTCCATCTTGTGTAACCTCATAGTCCTTATAAAATAAGTACCATTTATTTTCATACAAGACTTTCCTAATACGACTGCTACAACCAGGAAGTATTTTTACTGCAAGAATTTTAAAATCAGCCATATCTATGTATTTTTATTCGGCCCAAGCTTTAATGAGATTTATCGTCTCATTCTGAGGTTTGTTTTTCTCTTCTATTCTATCTATTTGCACTATGATTGGCATTTCTGCCAATTGACCAGCCAGCACACAAACACCTGTTGATAATATTGGTAGGGATTCTACGGAAACTTTATCCAAATAAGAAATGGTGTTGCTCACCTGTTGAATATCCCTTTCATTCATCAAGCGATGAATGAAGTAATTATGAAGTTGTGAAATGATGGTAGAAGAAATATCAGAAGGTCGTTGACTGGCTATGGTCATAAATACGCCAAACTTGCGTCCCTCTTTGATAATCTCTTCAAACACCTCCAATCGATAGTCCTTCCAACTCTCACTTTCACGAGTAGATTGATACGAAAGAATATTATGCGCTTCATCCACTATAATATTGAGATAACTCTTGTTATCTCTCTTTTTCTTGTATTCGTTATAGAGCTTGTTTGTCAGCAGGAGTGGAATCAGTTTCTTCATATCTGTGTTGACATTGCAGAGATTGATGACAACAATATTCGACTTATCCCAGAATGAATTGATTTGACCAGAGAAATCAAACACCTTTTCTATATTCTTCTCATTACTCTTCAACTTATTGATAGCAGGAGCTATATGCTCATTCATAGCTCTATTCCCAAGCATGTCATATATCAACCTCATATACATGATGCAAATGAAATTCTTAATGAAGTTATTTGAAAAAGAAAAATCATCAACCTGCCTATAAATAGCCAAATTCTTAATATACTGAGGTCTTTCCTGAAAATTAATAAAGGTATTCCCATCTCTAGTATAGTAACATTGCCCATTGGTATGAAAAGAGAAGTCTTTTCTCAATCCTTCTTCAATGCCGTTTTTTATCTTCGGTGGGAGGATTTCTTCAACATAATCTATCAGCAAATCTCCTTTTACTTTATCTGACATCTGAAGAATGGAAAATATTTGGTCTCTCAAATAATTTTTGAATTTATCAAGTTCTCCACCGATAGACTTGTACAACTTGATGCATCTAACAATAAAAGGTCTTTGGGTCTTCTCTGTAGCACTAGCAAAAATACAAAGGAGGTTCTCGTCAAGCATATCATCATCTGAGAGCGGAATTTTGTCAGAACCCTCTTTCGTATTTGTTGATAAGTCATATATTTTCTTCCCCTCAATGATAGCTTCCTCCTTAGAATACTCTCCATTGAAATCATAAAAGAGGAACTTGGCATTCTCTCTAAACTTGGCATTGTCCTTGAAAGACACAAATAGCTGCCTGTAAATTTTAGCCAACGTATAAGATTTACCACTGCCCGTATTGCCAAAGATACCAATATGGCTGGCAAACAACTTGTTTACACCTATAGAAATTGGCACCAATGGATCCGAGGCGATTGTACCAATCTTAATAAAAACATCATCCTTACTACCGAAAGAGTGAATCATTTCAAATTCATTATTGGTAAGAAGATGACATTCATTGGCAAATCAGAGGGAGTTCTGTCAATCCTTTTCTATAGCTATCGCCTTCTACATGCCCAATCAACTTGACAATCAAATATCGATTGATGTATTCTTCTTGCGAGCTATATTGCCCATTTATCCCCTTGTCAACCTCAACATATTCTGTTTCAACCTTGCCTATGATCGTCTCAAAACCTTTTAGTATCTTCACATAGCTGCCCACAGCTACATTCTTAATCAGTTGACCTTGAAAAATCAAGTGGCTATTATTTTTATCCTTATCAACAAGAACTTTTACAACTCTTCCGTCAACGGAGTGGACTACTCCTATTCGGAAGACAGAACTATAAATTGAAACATTATTATACTCCATAACAAGAATGAATATTGTTGGATATTTCCTTGAAAATAAGATTGATAGTTTTAAGGTCAAAGAATGCAACTTTTGAACATAACCCACTATACTTCTCGTTATTGAGTTCCTTAAACTTCGTAGGCGTCAATATCAGAATATTATTGTTGCTGCATCCATGTGCTATCTGAAGATTCTTTTTATAGCCCTCTTCATCTTCGTCACTGTATGCAAAGACAACAACCTGTAGGGTAGGATTTGTGTCTGCTGCACGCTTGGTTATTTGTGCTATATGTTCATCTGCAAAAGAAAATCCCATTACAAAGAGAATGCTGTTTTCACGTTCCAAGGCATTTGAATATATACGCATCAATTCGTAGAAATGATAATCCAGAACACTTGTCTTAAACTTCTCCTTTGTAGGATTAATCATCACAATTTTGTTGTAAGCTTCAAAGAATTCTTTGTATGCATCGTCAGGCAGTATAAGAGCTATATCTTCAGCTTCCGTTTTCACCTCATCAAATGTCTTTTCTTTCTTATTTGCATTCAGTAACTCCACAAAATAGTCTTTGTCAATTTTTTTAAGAGCCTGTTCAATCTCCCATAAAAGTAAGGTGTCACTGACAATCATCCTATTCTGTTCTTTCCAATTAACAGCTCCGTGAACTTTTATCAGATTAAACATCGGAACTTCCGACTGCTTGTGAAATTGCATACTCGCCTTAGAAAGAGATATTTGAAAATTACTCTCGTTATAAACAGGCTTTATCGTTCCACGAAAACCATCATTTAGTTCTATACCTGATTTCGACAAAGTTTCTTCTGCAAGCAAATCAATATTGGTAGTAAACAAGTTAATCTGTTTGTTTAGCAATTGAGAATTTCGTTTATTCATCAACTCATTGCAGATGCTAAAGAATTCTGAATAAGCAGATTTCGTTTCCAAAAATTTTTCATCAGAAGCAAAAGACAAATATCGATTTTTCAGTATAACCCCATCACAGTATGCTTTGTATAAAGAAGCCTCAATTACTTCTTTATAAGTTTCATCACTTGCGTCTTCCGCCAACATAGTTAACCACTTCTCTATATTTCCCAATGTAGCCAAGTATGGTCTTGATACACCAGAGCCATACAAGAAATTGATATGAGAAGACTGAATAAAATTTCTAAGAACATCTAATGTCATGGTAGTTGATTTTTTCTTTGATAATATAACTATATATTAATACCTCACATTACAATTGATACAAACCAAGATTTTCCTTAGCAAGATTCTATTCTTCCAACTTTACAGATTCATCCCACGCTCTAATACCATCATAAGAAAAACCGATTAAACAACTTACATTATGATGAAGATTAGCTTCTGTAATACCCTTTACTGAAGGCTTGAAAAACACCTCAAGACCACAATCAAGAGTTATACGTGCATCTCCAGGATGCTTATATGTGGAAATTGTACCATATACTCTTCTTCGTTCATCAACCCCATCACTCAACTCAGCTTTTTTCTTGATGCCAAGTCCATCATTCACAAACCACTCTTTGATATAAACAGAGTCCACACCTGGAGCGTGCTTACATTGATCCAATAAATTAATAGCAATACCAGCAGCTGTAGAATCATTATTTATAGCCTTGATAGCATAGAATACAAAACAATAGAACAATACATCTTTGGTCGGATTCAAACCTTTCCATTGATTCATTTTTTACCAAAACCGTTTCCATATTCATATGAGAATAACGAGCAACATTAAACCAGAGCATATAGTTATTCACTTCGTTAGGGTCACTTAAGATATTTTTTTGCCATCAAGGAAAGAAGTCCTTGAATTGGTTTTATTTTCATTTTTATATTTATCATTCTTTTTAATATAAGCTCTAACCAACAATCTTCTGACTAAGCTAATATTTTGCCCCTTGTCTATTTGACTGTTAAGCAAACTTATCACCTCAGAAAAAATTCCTTGATAGATTCCCACATTGTAGCCTCACAGAGAGTATATTGTTCTGATTCATCCGATACATAAGCATTTTTTTAAGGGCATCCAATAAATTCTGTGCATCATCTATCCAACGGCAATATGGAGTTATAGCCTCTCCTAACACTTTCTTTTTTTGGTAATCCTCTTACATCTATGGCATAGTCAAAAACATTAATCAACATGTAAATGTTCGGTAAGTATGTTACCTCTTTCTCATCATCATGCTGATAGCAACGAGCATACTCGAAATTTTCGCTCGCTAGTGGCAACAATCTCTGTAAGATTAAATCTAGATTTTCCTGTTCTACCTCCTTACTTTTTAATCTTTTTGCCATTAAAATGCATCAATTAT
>ENA-OQEL01000371-OQEL01000371.1-human-gut-metagenome-genome-assembly--contig:-NODE-371-length-16593-cov-4.002247_pt1 | contig 16593 bp, 15 predicted proteins | sample MGYA00242796_ERZ504637 | MGnify/ENA primary metagenome ERZ504637 (study PRJEB26092, sample SAMD00036306) | human gut metagenome | host: Homo sapiens | study: EMG produced TPA metagenomics assembly of... | reverse complement strand
ATTATTTAAAATTAGTTAGAATTATTTTATTTCTCGGCAAAGATACTGAAAACTTTTGAATCTCGTTTATTTTTAAATATAAAAAATTTTAATTTTCTTTTTTTTCTGCCAGATGATTTGCTGTCCGAAGTTTCTCTGTTGCCCTAAATCCTGTTTATATTCATGCAGAACATCCGCGTAATCCTTGTAATCCATACCCGAAAATATAAAAAACGGATATAAAATGAACTTTTAGGCGAAAAAATTGTGCTTTGTGCCCAAAATTTTGTAACTTTGCCGACTGTTAGAAATTGTAACGATACTAAGATGAATTTAGCATTTCCAATTGAGATAAACATCCTTGACTTCATATTCAAAGGAATTGTCATCGGTGTTCTTGCCTCAGCCCCTATGGGTCCGGTAGGCATCCTTTGCATCCAGCGTACACTCAACAAGGGTCGCTGGTATGGGTTTGTAACAGGTGTGGGTGCCGCATTCAGCGACATTGTATATGCTTTGTTTACAGGCTTGGGCATGAGTTTTGTGATGGATTTTGTGAGTAACTCCGAGAACAAGTTTTATCTTCAGATTTTCGGCAGTCTGATGCTCCTCGTATTCGGAATCTACTGCTTCAAGAGCGATCCGATGAAGAACATGCACAAGTCGAGCAACAAGCAGGGTACCCTGATGCACAATGGCATCACGGCGTTCCTCGTAACACTCTCCAATCCGCTCATCGTGTTCCTCTTCATGGCCACCTTCGCGCAGTTTGCCTTCGTCGTACCGGATATGCCGGTAGAAATGGGAGTAGGGTATCTCAGCATCGTCTTCGGAGCCCTGCTGTGGTGGTTCGGACTCACCTGGCTCGTCGACAAGATTAGGAACAAGTTTGATACCAACGGCATCGTCATTATCAATAAGGTAATAGGCAGCGTGGTCATCATCTTCTCCATCATCGCTCTCTTCGGCACGATTTTTAATCTGTATCATCTGCCGGAATTTTAAAGAGTTTATAGTTAATAGTTAATTGTTTATAGGAGCTTTAGCCGCTTTAGAGTTTATAGTTAATAGGGCTTAAGCTCGTTTCTTCTTATACAGAAAAAATGTTTGTAGCACAAGAATTAAGAAAGAAAAGTATCGCAGAATACTTATTATATATGTGGCAGATTGAGGACATCATCCGAGCTTACGGATGCTCGCTGCCTGTCATCAAGAAAAATTATGTAGACCGGTTCGACTTTACACCTGAGCAGCGTGAGGAAGAACTCGACTGGTTTGGCAACCTGATTCGCATGATGAACGAGGAGGGAAAGCGCGAGGGAGGACACCTTAATATTAATAAGGTGATACTCAAGGACGTCATTGACCTGCACGGCATGCTGCTGCAGAGCACCAAGTTTCCTATCTACAATGCCGAATATTATAAGGTGCTGCCTTTCATCGTAGAGCTGCGCCAGCGGGGCGACAAGGATCTCAACGAGATTGAAACCTGCCTCGATGCCCTCTATGGTGTGATGATGCTGCGCCTGCAGAAGAAGGAAATTACTCCCGAAACCGAAAGGGCCATCAAGGAGATTACCGTCTTCATAGGTCTGCTCAGTGATTATTACATCAAAGACCGAACCGAGGGACTCAAGTTTGATGATTACGACATGTAGTGATTAGTTATTAGTGATTAGTTATTAGTGATTACTTTTTAAGAATATACATTATTATATATTTACAACAGGATGAACGAAATAGAAAGAAGAAGAACATTTGCCATTATCTCTCACCCGGATGCTGGTAAGACAACATTGACCGAGAAGTTTCTGCTTTTCGGTGGACAGATTCAGGTGGCAGGTGCCGTAAAAAATAACAAGATTCGCAAAACTGCGACATCTGACTGGATGGATATTGAGAAACAGCGTGGTATCTCGGTATCTACATCTGTAATGGAATTTGATTATCTCCCTGCCGGACAGGAGGGAGAACCTTATAAGGTGAATATCCTGGATACTCCAGGTCACCAGGACTTCTGCGAGGATACCTACCGCACACTTACAGCCGTAGATTCAGCCATCATCGTGGTTGACTCTGCCAAGGGTGTGGAGGCACAGACCCGCAAACTCATGGAGGTGTGCCGTATGAGAAATACCCCGGTAATCATTTTCATCAACAAGATGGACCGTGAGGGACGCGACCCGTTTGATGTGCTCGACGAGTTGGAAGAAGAGCTCAAAATCAAGGTTCGCCCGCTGAGCTGGCCTATCGGTCAGGGCGCCCGTTTCAAGGGCGTTTACAACATCTACGAGCATCAGCTGAACCTCTTTACCCCTAACAAACAGCGAGTTACCGAGAAGGTAGAGGTAGATATCCAAAGTTCAGAACTCGACGAGCGGGTTGGTGAACGTGAGGCTGCACAGCTGCGTGAGGAACTGGAACTGGTAGATGGTGTTTACCCTGAGTTTGAGGAAGAAACCTACCGTTCGGCCGAGGTAGCACCTGTGTTTTTCGGTTCGGCACTGAACAATTTTGGTGTTCAGGAACTCCTCGACTGTTTTGTTCATATTGCTCCATCTCCTAGACCCACCCAGGCAGAGGAGCGACTGGTGAAGCCTGAAGAACCTAAGTTCAGTGGTTTCATCTTCAAGATTACAGCCAATATTGATCCAAACCACCGCTCCTGCATCGCATTCTGTAAGATATGCTCGGGTAAGTTTGTGAGAAATCAGCCATATTACCACGTGCGCTTGGATAAGAACGTGCGTTTCTCTTCGCCTACCCAGTTCATGGCACAGCGCAAGAGTACCATTGACGAGGCTTATCCGGGTGACATTGTAGGTTTGCCAGACAACGGTATTTTCAAGATAGGAGATACGTTGACGGAGGGAGAGAAGATGCATTTTCGCGGTTTGCCAAGCTTCTCTCCACTCCTTTTCAAGTACATCGAGAATGATGACCCGATGAAGAGCAAGCAGTTCCAGAAGGGATTGGAGCAGCTCATGAATGAGGGTGTGGCGCAGCTCTTCGTCAACCAGTTCAACGGCCGCCGTATCGTGGGCACCGTGGGTCAGCTGCAGTTCGAGGTTATCCAGTACCGTCTGGAGAACGAGTACAACGCCAAGTGCCGCTGGGAGCCCGTGCATCTTCATAAGGCTTGCTGGATAGAGGCAGATGACGAGAAGGAACTCGAGAACTTCAAGAAGCGCAAGTATCAGTACATGGCCAAGGATATTGAGGGGCGCGATGTCTTTCTTGCCGATTCGGGCTACGTGTTGAGCATGGCGCAGCAGGATTTTGAACACATCAAGTTCCATTTCACATCGGAATTCTAAATCAATGTAAAGTAAAAAAGATGGATGAAGAAATTCTAGATTACAACGAGCAGAAAGAGGGATGGGGCAGTAAGATGGTGGATTGGCAGAAAAAAACATATTTCTGACCGCCAGATGACCCTTATCCTGGCTTTTATCATCGGCCTTCTGGCGTCGGTGGCAGGATATTTCCTGCACGGCATTGTGCACGAAATACAGTTGCTGCTCACTTCGGGATTCAACCAGAGCACCTACAATCTGCTCTTCCTGCTCTTCCCGATTGTGGGCATTTACCTCACCATGCTCTTTATTAAATATGTGGTCAGAGATAATATTTTCCCACGGTATCACCCGTGTGCTTTACGCCATCTCTACCAAAAGTTCCAAGCTCAAGGCCCATAACTGCTGGTCATCGGTGGTGGCATCAGGTATCACCATCGGTTTCGGTGGTTCCGTGGGAGCCGAGGCTCCTATTGTGCTCACGGGTTCGGCCATCGGCTCAAACCTGGGACAAATCTTCCGCATGGACAAGAAAACCATGATTCTGCTGGTGGGCTGTGGCGCCTCTGCAGCCATTGCTGGAATCTTTAAGGCGCCTATTGCCGGACTCGTGTTTACGCTTGAGGTGCTGATGGTAGATTTGAGCATGGCTTCCTTGCTGCCTATCCTTATCAGTTGTGTAACAGCTACTTGCTTTACCTACATCCTGATGGGCTCCAAGAGTCTTTTCGATTTTACGCTTACTAATCCGTGGGCGCTCGACCGCGTGCCTGCCTGCCTGTTATTGGGCATCTTTTGCGGTTTGGTGAGCCTTTATTTCATGCGCACCATGTCGGCATGCGAGGGCTTCTTTGCCAAGCTTTCGCCTTATCCATACGTAAAGCTGCTCTTTGGTGGACTGATTCTGAGTTCGCTCATCTTCCTCTTCCCTTCGCTCTACGGCGAGGGCTATTCGGCAGTCAACGTGCTGCTGAAGGGACAGAATGTGGAAGACTGGGGGCAGGTGATGAGCCGTTCGCTCTTCTACGGGCACAACCAGCTGCTCATCCTCTACATCGCCTTGGTAACCTTTACCAAGGTTTTTGCCACCTCGGCCACCAATGGTAGTGGCGGATGCGGTGGTACCTTTGCTCCTTCGCTCATTATCGGAGGTTTTGCCGGTTTCCTCTTTGCGCGTCTTTGGAATGTGAATCAGGTAGGTGTCTATGTTCCTGAGCAGAACTTTACACTGATGGGTATGGCGGGCCTCATTACGGGCGTGATGCATGCACCGCTTACGGGCATCTTCCTCATCGCCGAACTCACAGGCGGCTACCAGCTCTTCATGCCGCTGATGATAGTGTGCATCTCTTCGCTGCTCACCATCAGCATCTTTGAGAGTCATAGCATCTACGCCCTGCGTCTAGCTAGAGAGGGCAAGCTGCTCACCCACCATATTGACAAGGCTGCACTCACCCTGCTGGGCATGCAGGATGTCATTGAGAAAGATTATCATCCGGTAGGTCCGGATCTGCCGATGAGCAAGCTGGTGAGTGAGATAAGTCGCAGTAACAACAACTTTCTGCCTGTTTTGGATCAGGCGGCTGTGCTGTTGGGAGTAATAGATATTACGAAGATTCGCCACATCATCTTCCGCACCGAACTGTATCAGCATTTCACTGTGCGTCAGCTGATGATGCAGCCTTCTGCAGTTCTTACCGAACATGACAGTATGGACGAGGTGATGCAGAAATTTGATAAAACCGATGCCGCCCAACTGCCAGTGGTTGATGTGGCAGGCGTACTGAAGGGTTACATCAGCCGTACTAGAATCTATTCCATGTACAGGCAGATTGTAGCGGATATGTCGGCAGAGTAGGAGTTTTAAGTGAAGAGTGAAGAACGAAGAGTGAAGAATTCAACGGCTTTGCTGGTTTTATTTTAAAATATTAGTGTTTTAATGGAGAAGAAGGATTTGAGAATGTTTCATGGGAACACCAGAGTTTGCGGTGGAATCCCTCAAGCGCCTGGTAGAGGCGGTTACAACGTGGTGGCTGTGGTTACGCAGCCTGATAAACCGGTGGGGAGACATCAGGATACGCTGCAACCTTCGCAGGTTAAGCAGTATGCCGTAGAGCATGGTTTACCGGTGCTGCAGCCTGTAAAGATGAAGGACCCTGACTTTGTGGAGCAGTTGCGTTCTTATCAGGCTGACTTGCAGGTGGTAGTTGCTTTCCGCATGCTGCCAGAGGTGGTTTGGGCAATGCCGAAATATGGTACTTTTAATGTACATGCAGCCCTCCTTCCGCAGTATCGCGGTGCGGCGCCTATCAACTGGGCAGTGATTAATGGAGAGAAGGAGACGGGTGTTACCACCTTCTTTCTCGACCACGATATTGATACCGGTCGCATCATCCTGCAGAAACGTTTTCCTATTCCGGAGACGGCAAATGTGGAGTATGTTTACGATGGCTTGATGCATCTTGGTGCTGAATTGGCGCTGGAAACCATTGATGCGATCATCGCTGCCGATGGCAATATCGGTTCCATTCCTCAGAGCGAAATGATAGGACAGGGTGCCGAACTCAAGCCGGCTCCGAAAATCTTCAAGGATACCTGCCGCATCGACTTCCACAAGCCTGCCAAGCAGGTGTATGATTTCATCCGCGGTCTTTCTCCATACCCTGGTGCATGGACTGAAATTAAGAAGAAGGAGACAGTAGTATTCTTTGACGATCCTAAGGGAGATGATGATTACGTGAGGTTCCCTGAGCCTACTGCTCATCCATCCCATAAGCAAAGTACACAGAAAATTCAGGTACTTAAGATTTTTTCTACCCATCTTTCATGTATGAAGCGTGGTGATGCGCCTGTGGGATCGCTCCGCGTTGAGGGGAAGTCGTTACAAGTAGCCTGCCTCGACGAATGGCTCATTATTCAGGAGTTGCAGCTCAGTGGCAAGAAACGCATGGATGCTTCTGCTTTTCTCAATGGTATGAAGGACATAGCTTATTATGAGTGTTTGAAGAAAGATGTAAGTGACGATTTTTAAGATTCAAAAGATTTTTGATTTTTAGTTTTATAGTATTATGACTGTAGAAGAAGACATCAAGCGTGCTGTAGAGTGCATGCGAAAGGGTGGAGTGATACTCTATCCTACAGATACCGTATGGGGCATAGGATGCGACGCCACCAACCCTGAAGCGGTAAAGAAAGTTTATGAAATAAAGAAACGTGACGATTCTAAGGCGCTTATCTGCCTGATAGATTCTGCTGACCGCATGGCGCGTTATTTCCGCAATGTGCCACAGGTAGCATGGGATTTCATCGATGCTGCAATGCCTGTAAAGCCTACTACGGTTATTCTTGATGATGCGAGTGGTGTGGCTAATAATTTGGTAGCAGAGGATGGAAGTCTGGCGATGCGTATAACCTATGAGCCTTTCTCCAAACAACTCTGTTACCGTTTTCAGAAGCCTATTGTAAGTACAAGTGCTAATGTGAGTGGTGAGCCTGCTGCACAGAATTATCGCGACATCTCCGAGGAAATCCTCAATGCTGTAGATTATGTTTGCTGGAGCCGCCGTCAGGAGCATAAACCTCATCAGCCTTCCAGCATCGTTAAGATTGCTAAGGATGGTGAAGTGAAAGTAATCAGATAAGTTTTCAATTCATCCTTATATGAATGCCTGCTAGAGGAATATTTTCTTCCCTTAGCAGGCTTTTTTGTATGTTTTCAGTCTATAATATACTTAAAGAAGTACTATTGCAATTCGTTTATATGACAAAAAAGAATTTCCGCTCAATACGGATATATAACAAGAAACCCTGCAAGAAATGAATCTTGCAGGGTTTATCTTGGGTGGAAGGTGGGACTCGAACCCACGACATTCAGAACCACAATCTGACGCTCTAACCAACTGAACTACGTCCACCATATTGGTTATGTTTTGCTTTTTCAAAAATAGTTGGGTGGAAGGTGGGACTCGAACCCACGACATTCAGAACCACAATCTGACGCTCTAACCAACTGAACTACGTCCACCATATTCTTGTTAAGCGGGTGCAAAGGTACGAAAAAAAAAATGGTTCTACCAAATTTTTTTCGTACCTTTTTTCTTATTTTTTATTTTGCAGGGCTTGTTGGAACAACTGGAGCTGCCTTCTGGGCATCTGCACCAGCTGCAGGAACAGCTTTTTGAGCACCTGCTGCTGCATCCTTGCTAGCACCAGGCATAGCAGGAAGAGCGGTCTGCTCCTGAGTGGCTCCCTCCAAAACACTGCTTTCGCCAGCTGCCTGAGGGGCTACATAAGCACATGCCACGCTGATGACAACCAAGGCTGCAGCGAGGCCCCATGTTAATTTCTCAACAATGTCAGTGGTCTTGCGAACACCCATGATTGAGTTGGTTGAAGAGAAGTTACTCGCAAGTCCACCTCCCTTTGATTCCTGGATGAGCACGATGAAAATCATCAGGATAGCTACCAGGACGATTAATACTACTAATAATGTGTAAGCCATTTTTAAAACTAGTTTATTATTTATTATTCTTCTTTATTTCTTCTTGCTGTTCAGCATCAGTTTCTCAAGGAATCTGAGCTGGTCAACATAATATCCGTTCTTGTCAGGATGCTGCTGATGCAGGCGGCTGATGATTTCGTAAGCCCTCTGATACTTGCCCTGCTTGATGTAGATGCGGGCGAGGGTTTCGGTGAATACACCGCTGTTTTCCTCTTCGCCATCCTTGCCGGAATCGGTCTGAAGTTCGGGAGTAAATTCTGGTTTGTAATCTTCGTCCTGCTGGATTTTAGGCAGTTTGAAACCGCCATCCTCCATAAAGTCGTCGATGAGACTCATGGTGCGCGAAGTATCTTCTGGCTCCTGCTGGTCTTCGGTCTCCATGAGATAAGCCACATAGTCTACAGCCGCGTCAGCAGGTGTAGGCTTACGTTTCTCCTTCTTCTCTTTTTCGTCTTCTTCCATAGGAATGGATCCCAGGAAGTGGTCGATGAGGTCGCTAGTACGGTCTCCGTGTTTTTTCTGCTCCTATTCCTCTTACGCCTTGCTGTTTGTTGGATTCAGCCTCTTCAGGGGCGTTTTTTATCTGATAGTGGGCTGCCTCTACCATCTCGAAGATAATCTTACGGTCGGTGATGTAGATGGCTGCACGGCGCAGTTCTTCGTCGAAACTCGGGTCGTGGAGCAGGTACAGATTCTTCAACATCAGTAGGCGTGCCGTCTGATAATACGGATATAAGGCCAAGAGGGCGCGCAAGTCGTAGAGCGTCTCTCGGTTCATTTCCTCCGGGTGTTGTATCAATCTGCTTAATTCCACGATATTTTACTTTATTTTATTTACTTTGAACTTTGAACATTGAGTTTTGAACTTTATGATCAGTAAAGCCGTTGAATTCTTCACTCTTCACTTTTCGTTCTTCACTTACTTTACCAGTTAGCTACCGTAGCGTTGAATAACTGGTCTACCAGGTCTTTGACAATCTGGGTTACCAGTTCTTCCTGCACCGAGGCAAGGCTCTGAGTGGTGTCGTAGGTCTTGGCAGATGTAAACGCTTTTCGAAGTCCTCGGCATGGTTCTTGGTGTTGGTGAAACGTACGTTTACGGTGATACTGAGCTCGGTCTGTGCTGAGTATCCCTCAGAACTAACCGACTTGTTGCGCTGAGAATATTGGGTGATTTCGCCCTCTATCTTCAGGTCTCCGTTGCGTGACACCTGTATGAGCTGGGTGTTGCTGGCAAACTTATCCTTGAGTTCGTTGTTGAACATCGGACCCATCGGACCCCACACATACGAACTTCTGATAGGGAAGTCGGCTATCTGTATGGTCTTGGTTTTGGTGTAGTCGATGCTGGCACCGTTGAACTTGTAGCTCACGGAGCATGCTGCCATGACCGCCACCATCAGTGTGACTCCTATTATATATAGGTACGCGCGTATATGCTTCATAACTTATATTTGTTTATCTTTCTGTACAGAGTTCTGTCGGAGATTCCCAGTTCTTCTGCCGCTTTCTTGCGGTTTCCGTTGTTTCTCTCCAATGCCTTTTCTATCATCTGCTTGCTAAGGTCGCTGAGGTTCAGATTCTCGTTTTCTTCCTTGATCTCCTCAATCTCAGCATCCTCGGCTTCGGGTTTGTAAGTGCCCCTAATGCCTCTTGTAGCTATTTCCTGACGGATGTGTTGTAGCTCATCGAGATCGGTAATCGGAGGTACGGACGATACCGGAGAAACCGATGGAACGGATGATACGGCCGGAACCGGAGATACGGATGATACTGGAGCTACCTGGGTATTCGGCTGAACCGGAGAAACATATCCGCCTGTACCGCCCAGCTGGCGTGCCTCATCGAGTTGCTTGCGCAGGTTGTTCATCTCTCGTCTCAGGTCGCTCACGTTGCCCCTCAGTTCGTAGAGAATCTTGTATAGCAGTTCGCGCTCGCTGGAGTAGCTATGGTCGTCCTTGCCATCCTTCTGTATGGTGGCGAGCTGTGTAGACTCCTCATCTCTCGGAATAAACTGAGTGAGAGTCTGTGCATCGATTTCTCTTTCTCGGCTCAGCACTGACATCTGTTCGGTAATGTTCTTGAGCTGTCTCACATTTCCCGGCCACTTGTATTTCAGCATGATCTGCTTGGCCTCATCTGAGAGTGAAATCTTAGGCAGACGGTATTTTTCGGCCATCTGCATGGCGAAGAGGCGGAAGAGCAGGAGGATGTCGTCGCCACGCTCTCTCAATGCAGGCATCTGTATCGGGATAGTGTTGAGGCGGTAGTAGAGGTCCTCGCGAAAGCGTCCTTCGCTCACAGCCTTGCGCATGTTTACGTTGGTGGCTGCCACGATGCGGACATCCGTTTTCCTTATCTCAGTTCCACCCACGCGGATGTATTCTCCCGTTTCGAGCACGCGCAGCAGTCTTGCCTGCGTCTGAATCGGGAGTTCGCCCACCTCGTCGAGGAAGATGGTACCCTTGTTGGCAATACCGAAGTATCCTTCGCTTTCGCCTATGGCTCCAGTGAAGGAACCCTTCTCATGTCCGAAGAGTTCGCTGTCAATGGTTCCCTCCGGAATGCTTCCACAGTTGATGGCGAAATATTTCTCTCTGCGGCGTGGCGAATTGTCATGAATCACCCTTGGAATGATTTCCTTACCAACACCGCTCTCGCCAATGATGAGCACGGAGAGATCGGTCGGCGCTACCTGTAGGGCTACGTCGAGCGCATGGTTCAATCCGTCGCTGTTACCGACGATATTGTAGCGTTGTTTTATCTTTTGTAGTTCGGAAGTATCCATTTAGCTGCCAAAATTACTCATTTTTTCTGAATTATCTGCATTTTTTTTTCAATTTTAACGTTCGGGAGGTCTGATTACAGGGCAGATTTGCCTTTTTTACGTCATCTGCCCTCCCGAATCTTTCTTTATTCCGCTTTTTCTCGGGAATAGGGAATCTTTCTCTTATCCCTTTTTCTTAGGGATGGAGAATCTTACCTTCTCGCTCTCGTCACGCTTCTCGTGGTAGAGTTTAGGCAGTGGATTCTCGTAGGCCTCATCATAGTCTTCGCGGTTGCAGAAGGCATCCAGCGCCAAGTAGATGGCGTGGCGGAAGGAGATTGCATCGGCTTCGTTGCAGCCCGTGATACTGTAGCTAGGAGTGGTGTTGGCGGCGGTGTGCACGAGTGGCAGACCGGCAGTAAAGAGTACGCCATCCTCTGTGTAGAGAGAATGGAACGGGGTAGTAGCCTGATCATGATACATGGCCATGATGCCGTCGAACTCTACGAAATGGCCGTTTCCGAAGAACTCGTCAGTCGGGTAAGGACCAAAAGCTTGTATTTTCTGCTCGGCAAGCTGGTCAATGGCTGGGATGATGATGCTGGCTTCCTCTGGTCCGCAGCTCTCCTCACCGTTGTTGCTAGGATTCAGGGCGAGCACGGCGATGCGCGGGTTGGTAATCATGAAGTCTCGCTTCAGTGATGTGTGCATCTGCTTCACCTTCTCGATGATGAGCTCCTGGGTGATAGCTGCCGGCACGTCCTTGAGCGGAGTCTTTCCGGTTACGGATGCGATGCGAAGGTCGCCGCCGCAGAGGATGGAAAGGCCCTTGGCACCTTCGCCCAGGCAAGTTTCTATGTATTCCTTGTGGCCCTTGAACTGGAAGCCCTCAAATTGTGCGTTCTGGTTGTTTACCGGTGCGGTAACGAGCACGTCGAAGAGCTCGTCGCGGTAGTCGGTCATGGCTCGGTCAAGTGCCTTGATGGCTGCCGTACCCGATTCCTGAGTAGGCATGCCCATGTCAACCTTTACCTCCTCGTCTACGGCTGGCAGGAGGTTGATTCTTCCGTCTTCAGCATCTTCTGCTTTCTGGATGATGGAGAACTGGGCAGGCAGATTCATCGCCTTGCGGTAATAAGCTGCCACTTTAGGCGAACCGTAGATGATAGGGGTACAATACTCCAACATCTCTGGCTCACTGAATGCCTTAAAAATGAGTTCGTATCCGATACCGTTGGTATCTCCGTGAGTGATGGCCACTCTAATCTTTTTGCTGTCCATTTATCGTTTTATTTTATAGTAGAAATCGCAGCTTCTAGCTGCTTGATTAATGTTTTCTTTTTCATTTCGGGCGCATAGACGAAGCCGATGATGATGATTTCATCCCCCGTTTTTCTCAGGCGGATGCGCCTCATCACGTAGGGGCCTCCCATGGCGTCGCCCTTCATCTCCCAGAGTCCTTTTTCTGAAAGGACCGGGATTATCATGTACATGCTGTCGGTTTCGCCGGGCATGTTTGTGCGGAGCATGCTGTCAATCTGCTGCTTCTCTTGCGCAGGAAAAGCATCGGAATCGGCTTTCCCTCTTCGTTCTTCCCTCTTCACTTTCATGAGGATGAGGTTCTTCATGCCCGAACTGGCGTTGTTTGAAATCCAGATGAAGTTCCCGGCCTTCTTGCTTGCTTGCATTTCGGCAGGGATAATCATGCTGATGCCGAAGTTCTTCTTTACCAGTTGCTGCATCTCGTGGTTTTGCTTGCTCGGGTTGGTGGAGATGATGGAGGCGAGGTGCTCCAGTTCAGTCTCATCTACGAGCTGGCGCAGTTTCTCGGGGTTGAGTTTCTCTCTGAGTTGTTGCAGCGATCGGGCAGAGATGCGGATGACGGTCTGCGGTGAAGCATTCTCGTTGCGGCTCAGCCTGACTGAGAATTCCGCTGCCGGGATGTTCACTACGATGCGAGTTCTTACGAGCAGGTAGCTGCCGTGGATCTTGCCCTTCTTAACCTGGATGAGCCGGCAGAGCGGTTCGGGTTGGGGCAGGGCAGGCACCTCTTCCGTCAGTATCTTCGTAACGATGCTGTCGGTATCTCCCTCGAGTACCACCTCGTAAGGCTGTCCTGTGCTCTTGGGCAGTTTTCTGTTTCTTCCTCCTCCCGGGCTGCAACTTGCCAGAAAAAGGAACAAAAGACAGCCGGCAAGTAGGATCTTTAAAGATTCTCTAACCATTTTTCCCCCACCTTTCCTTACTTATTCATCTTCTCTTCATCCTCGTGCTCACGGATTTCTCCGATTTTCTTCGAGGTGCTGAGCAGACCGCAGGCGGCGTAGATGTCCTGGCCGCGGCTGGCACGGATGGTGGTGAAGACACCATGCTGGGTAAGGTAATCACGGAACTGCTCCATCTTCTCATCATCCACACCTTGCAGAGGAATGTCTGGAATTTGGTGGAAACGGATCAGGTTGAAGCGGCAGTCAAGTCCCTTCACCAGCTTGATGATGGCCTTGGCATGCTGCATACTGTCGTTTACGCCCTTAAAGACGATATATTCGAAACTCAGGCGGCGTTGATGAGAGAAATCATAGTTTCTCAGCAGTTCTACTACCTGCTCAATGCCCATGCCCCTTTCGGCAGGCATCAGTTCAGCGCGCTCAGAAGGGATAGGGTCGTGCATACTGATGGCCACATGGCAGTCGCTCTCTTCCAGGAACCGCTTCAGCTTGTTCTTCACGCCCACCGAACTTACCGTGATGCGCTTCGGGCTCCATGCCCAGCCGTAGTCGGCGGTGAGAATCTCTGTGGCGCGCAGCACATTGTCGAGATTATCCATCGGCTCGCCCTGGCCCATGAACACGATGTTGGTAAGCTTGTCCACCTCCGGCAGCGAGTAAACCTGGTTCAGAATGTCGCCTGCAGGCAAGCTGCCCTCAAACCCCTGCTTGCCGGTCTGGCAGAACAGGCAGTTCATCTTGCATCCCACCTGCGAAGAAACGCACAGCGTGGCGCGGTCTTTGTCGGGGATGTAAACCGTCTCGACAAATTTGCCGCTCCGGGTAGGGAAGAGGTACTTGATGGTACCATCCACCGAATGTTGTGCATCGGAATATCCGAAGCATCCTATTTCGTATTCGGCAGCGAGTTTGGCACGGTTCGCCTTCGAGATGTTGGTCATCTCATCAATGCTCTTCACATGCTGCTCATAGAGCCACTTCGCCATCTGCCCACCGGTGAAGGCGGGCATGCCTAAGTCCTTTGCCACCTGCTTCAATTCGGCAAGTGTAAGGCCCAAAAGATATTTTTTTCATTATTCATACTGCAAAGATAGTGTTTTTGCCGAAAAATTAGTATCTTTGCCACATATTTTAATATAATAAGATAAAATAAAGATAAAAAATACAGATTTAGCCCCCCGAAAAGGGCTGAAGTGAACAAAAATAACGTAAGAAAATGAGAGAAAAAATAGACCTTTTCTTGCCTTGCGAATACATCGACGATGCGCAGAAAGCCTTGTCGGTGCTTCATGAGTACAAGACTGTACAGCATATCCACTTCCTGGTGAGTGCTGATTTTGCCGCTCATCATCAGGTGCCCGAAGGATGTACGTTTGTCATCACCGACCGCCTGGAAAGCAGTAACACCATTGCTAGCATCGCTGAAAATACAGATGCTGACTACGTGATGATCTGTACCCGCCACACCACCATAGGATGGGGAAACAACACGCTGGAGCGATTCCTCAGAGTGGCAGATGATACGGATGCCGTCATGGTTTACGCCGACCACTACAAGATGGTAGAAGGCAAAATGGAGAAACATCCGGTAATTGACTACCAGTCAGGTTCTTTGCGAGATGACTTCGACTTTGGAAGCCTCTGGTGCATCAAGGCACAGGCGCTGGCCGACTACATCGCCCAACCCGATCGCGAAGAGTATCAGTTTGCCGCCCTCTACGACCTCCGTCTCTATCTGAGCCGCGTAGGCGAAATCTTCCATCTCAACGAATTCCTCTATTCAGAAGCCGAACTCGACACCCGTAAGAGCGGCGAGAAGCAGTTTGACTATGTAAACCCGCGCAACCGCGAGGTGCAGATAGAGATGGAAAAGGCATGCACCCAGCATCTGGGCAAGGTGGGCGCCCTGATAGACACCACCTTCTACCGCCAGCCCGACTTCGGTGAGCAGGATTTTGAATACGAGGCATCTGTCATCATCCCCGTCTTCAACCGCGAAAAGACGGTGGCTGATGCCGTGAAGAGTGCGCTGGGACAGAAGGCCAACTTCAAGTTTAACGTCATCGTGGTAAACAACCATTCTACCGACCGCACCGGCGAAATACTGGATGAACTTAAAGCCGACAACCTGATACAGATTGTGCCGGAGAGAACCGACCTGGGAATAGGCGGATGCTGGAACGAAGCCATCAACAGCAGTTTCTGCGGAAAGTTTGCCGTACAGCTTGACAGCGATGACCTCTATTCTTCACCAAAGACACTCCAGAAGATAGTAGATGCCTTCTACAAGCAGAAGGCAGCCATGATTATCGGCTCATACCGCATGTGCGACTTCGACCTCAACACCCTGCCACCGGGACTGATAGACCACAAGGAGTGGACCGATGAAAACGGATGTAACAATGCACTGCGTATCAACGGATTGGGTGCTCCGCGCGCCTTCTTCACTCCGCTGGTCAGACAGATCCAGTTTCCTAACACCTCGTATGGTGAGGATTATGCGCTCGGCTTGGCATTTTCGCGCCGTTACCGCATCGGCAGAATCTACGACGAACTCTACCTCTGCCGCCGCTGGGGAGGTAACAGCGATGCAGCCCTCAGCGTAGAGAAGGTGAACGCCAACAACCTGTATAAGGACCGCCTGCGCACCATGGAACTGAAGGCACGCCAGCACCTGCTGCAGGGCAAGGCCGACATTATGGAAGACAGCAGCATCTCGCGTTTCTTCAACCGTCAGCTGGAGGTTTGGACCGATGCGCGCCACCGCTTCCGCGACCTCAAGCATGTAGAAACCCGTCAGTTCTCCGACCAACTGAAACTGCAGTGGAACCCAGCCCGCATCGTAAGTACGGGCGCCAAGATAGATAAGAAAACCCTGGGCGAGCGCCCTTGTTTTCTTTGCGACAAGAACCGTCCTAAGGAACAGATGTCGAAGCAGATAGACGAGAAATTCCATCTTCTGGTGAATCCGTTCCCGATTCTGCCAGTCCACTTCACCATTCCGGCACGCAAGCATCAGCCTCAGCTCATCTACAAGAATTACGGCGAGATGCACCGCTTCATCAGTCTGCACAGTGACCTGATGGTGTTCTACAACGGTCCGAAGTGTGGTGCATCGGCTCCAGACCATCTTCATTTCCAGGCAGGAACCAACGGCATCCTTCCTCTTCAGACCAACTGGCAGCGTCTCTCCCGCAACCTGACCGACATCATCTCTCTCAATGATGAGGAGAAAATCTCAGTGGTTCGCGACTTCATCGTTCCCGCCTTCGTCATCATCTCGAAGAGTGCTGAGAGCGATGAGGCCCTCTTCCGCCGTCTCTACAAGGCAATGCCTCAGCGTGGCGACGAAACCGAACCGATGATGAACATCATCTCCTGGCGCAAGGGTGAGGAATTCATCAGCGTGGTCATTCCGAGAGAAAAGCACCGTCCGGAAGCCTATTTTGCCGAAGGCGACGCCCAGTTTGTGGTTTCGCCGGGAGCACTGGATATGAGCGGACTCATCATCACCCCTCGTGAGGAAGATTTCCGAAAGCTGACCGAGGAGAAAGCCCTCTCGCTGCTGCAGGAATGTGGCGTTTCGGAAGAAAAGATGAACGCCATTATCGCCAAACTGAAGGCATCTAAGGATGCCGAGGATGCAGCCGAAGCCTCTTCCATCTTATATAATAAAGGTAAGCAGCCCGACGTAACGGTGGGCATTGTGAGTGCGCAGAAGATTCATTTCTCGCTCAACAAACCTTATCTTGCCAAGGGCGAAAAGGTGCTGGGCGAACAGGTGAGATTTTCTCCTCATCATTGAGAGAGATGATGTCGGTC
>ENA-OQEL01000370-OQEL01000370.1-human-gut-metagenome-genome-assembly--contig:-NODE-370-length-16613-cov-4.942315_pt1 | contig 16613 bp, 19 predicted proteins | sample MGYA00242796_ERZ504637 | MGnify/ENA primary metagenome ERZ504637 (study PRJEB26092, sample SAMD00036306) | human gut metagenome | host: Homo sapiens | study: EMG produced TPA metagenomics assembly of... | reverse complement strand
ATAAACGCGGAGACGCTTACGTTTAAAAGGGTAATAATAGAGCCAGGTTATGAACAACGACAAGAATGACTTTTTCTCCATTCCAACGAGGTGAACCACATTGCGCCAACGACTGCCACAACCACTTGAAACTCAAAACAAATGCTCTATTTTGCTGTTTTTGCCTTTTAGGCGTTCATTTTTTATTGAAAAAAGATTCAAAGTATCATTTTTCGACTGAGTACAGAAATAAATAACTGATATGTAACAAGATAGAAGAATGATACATTTTGAATTGTGTTATAAGAAGTATCATAGAAGTATCATAAAAAACGTCATCAAAGCATCGCAAAAACGTCATGAGGCATTCTTAATAGCAAAACTGCCGACCTTACAAGAAGTGCCCAAAAATCGCCGTAAGCGGCTCCGCGTTTATACCATTGTAGACTTCTCATTTATTCGTACCTTTGCACCATAATTTTAAAATCACATGAATTATGACAGCAAACGAACGTTTTGAGAAGGCTTGGGGGTCCTTTTTAGTCTATCTGAATCGAAACCCCAAGGCTCAACTTACTCCTTTCTTGAAGGAAAGACATATAAATCATCGCACCATGATGAACTGGATGTGCGAAAAAGGATATTCAGTTTTACGTGCCAAGCAGGAAATCCGCCAAGCCCAGGAGGCAGCCCGCAGAGAAAAAGCAGAAGCATCTACATCAAGTACAGGCATGATGTTCGTGCCTATGGAACCTCCTGCCATAGATCTTCCTATGGAAGACCTCCTTTATGGCATAAACATAACCTTTCCAAATGGAACTTTGGTTTCCGTTAAAAAAGGATGTGCCAAGTCTGTTATGGCGTTGATGAAACTTTATGAGAAGGAGGATGCAGTATGTTTGGATTGAATGAGAGTACCCAGTACTATGTCTGCCAGCGATATGTCCGAATGAACATGGGCATAAATGGTTTGTATCAGATAGTGAGAACCGAGATGGAACTTCCGCCACTTGGTGGTGCGGTATTCATCTTCTTCTCCAAGAACCGCCAGCAGGTAAAATTGCTCAAATGGGATGGCGATGGTTTCTTGCTGTACCAGAAGCGACTGGAGCGAGGAACCTTTGAATTGCCATACTTTGACCCCAAGAACAAACAATGCAAAATGCCGTACAGGACACTATCGGCCATCATGAGCGGAATTTGCCTAAAAAGCATGAAATATAGAAAGAGGCTTAACTTATAGCTTTGCTATGCTATATTTAACGTATTGTATATCAGTAAGATAGTAAAAATAAATATCTGAAAATCCTTGCATATCTCGATATTTTTTCGTACCTTTGCACTATGAAAAAGGACGAAATTATAGAACTTTTGAAGGAACAACTTCAGCTTGCCAACGAACAACTTCAGCAAGCTAATACTACAGTGAGTTCGCTGACCCTGCAGGTCAACGAACTCATTAAACGTATAAAGTCATTGGAAGAATTACTCGTCCAGAAAGGAATCGCCATTGACAAAGCGAATCGTCAGAACAAGGCACTCGGCAAGCTCGTTTCAGGCAAGAAGTCAGAACGTCAGGAAAAGAATCCGCAAGACTCGATGACCCAGGAGGAATTTGACAAGAAGAAAACAGAGCAGGCCGAAAAGAGAAAGGCACGCAAAAACAACGGTGCCAAGCGTGACATGCATTACGAGATGAAAGAGGTGCATGTTACGATAGATCCAGTCATGGATGCAGAGCTTTTGAAGACGTTGCGTCTCTTCGGAACTCGTACCTGTATACGTTACAGCATGGAACCCATCAAATTCATCAAGACAGTGTATCACATCAACACTTATACTGATGGAAGTATCATGTATCCGGGGAAAACTCCGCCGGCTCTGTTGTTGAATTCTTCCTATTCACCTTCCTTTGCAGCAGGACTCCTGCAGATGCGATACATCTATTCCATGCCGGTAGAGCGAATCATCAAATACTTTGCCGACAATGGGTTTACGTTAAGGAAAGCCACGGCAAACAAACTGATTGCCAGAAGTGCCGATGTACTGGAAAACTTCTATAAGGCTATCTGCCAAGTAGTGTTGCAGCAGGATTATGTCTCGGCAGACGAGACATACCATAAAGTGCTGTTAACCAAGATAAAGCCTACGGACAAGGGGTCGAAGAAAGGCTACCTCTGGGCTGTAAGTGCGCCTAAACTGGGACTTGTCTTCTTCGTATATGAGGATGGTTCACGCTCTGAGCAGGTCATACTTAACGTATTCTCAGATTATAAAGGTACCATACAGAGTGATGCATATGCTCCTTACCGGAAACTGGAGTCAGATGCTTATCCTGACATTATGAGAATCGCCTGCCTACAGCATGTCAAGAGAGATTTCATCGACTGCGGCAAGGAAGACAAGGATGCTCAGGAAGTCGTAGATATCATCAACAGGTTTTATCAAGAAGACAAAAAACATAAGGTTGGGGTAAATGGATGGACCGTTGAAGACCATCTTGCCTATCGGCAGTCATACGCACCGGACATTTTGCAGGATTTATTGGAGAAACTGGAGGAAATATCTTCCAGGAAGGATTTGCTGCCCAAGTCTACCTTGGCGCAGGCGGTCGGTTATGCCCTTAATGAATATAATGCCATTTGTGACATCTTCAAAAGAGGTGATACGGCTCTCGATAACAACTATATTGAGAGAATCCAGAGGTACATATCACTATCAAGAAGAAACTCTATGTTCTTTGGCTCGCACGAAGGAGCAAGACGGGGAGCTATCCTATATTCTATAGCTATTTCATGCAAGTTGAATGGCATCAATCTGTTTGAATACATTAGCGATGTCATAGAAAAGACCATTGAATGGCAACCGAATACCCCACTGGAGAAATATAGAGACTTACTTCCTGACCGATGGAAAAAGCAGTAGCAGCATTTGTTTAATCAGCTGTTACTGCTTTTTTTGAATTATGCAAGGTATAAACGCGGAGACGCTTACAAATCGCCAGACGTTTGGGCACTCTGTGCTCACCGCACGGGCAACAGGTGCCCAACGCTTGGTCTGTTAATGCCCAACGCTTGGTCCCTGAGTGCCCACTTAATGGGCAAGACAGACCACTTGTCCTATTTGATAATCTGGCTACTGGTCATCTATTATGACCCGTTCCGGTCTTCTATAATGCTTGCTTTGAGGCTCAAATCTTTTTTTGATGAAGGGTGGTGAAGGGTGAAATAGCACCCATCACCCTCTGAAACCCCGATAAACACAGGGGGGTACCGAGAAAAAGATGAAGGGTATTTTGCATATTCGATTTCAGAAAATTGAAAACGGCGCAGACAAGAGAGGTACTGCTTTTTAACCCATTATAATTCTTCTGAATTGTATAGTATATGTTGCCTGTTGCATAGCTATAAAAAGTTTCCTCAATTTTCTTTTCATCGTTCCACTATTTCGAGCATTATTACTTGTTCTTTATTAGCAGGACATAGAAATCATATTCTTATCCCGAACTGGGGTATATATTGCATGAAAAATAAAATAATCTTTAAAACATCAAGTTTTGGAAAAGTATATGTGTGTCTAACTTTGGGTGATGTTTAAAAAAATAAGAATTGGCTATTTTTCTTATGGAATATTCTTTTCTTTGATTTATAATTTGTATTTTTGCAGAAAAAAGGAAATGAGACAGCTAATCATAGATAATATTGGACCAATATCCCACGTCGTGATGGACTTAAAGCGAGTCAATATCTTGATGGGACCTCAGAGTGCAGGCAAAAGTTGTATTCTGAAGATTGCTTGTTTCTGTGCTTGGGCGGAGAAACGTATTGAACTGGAACAAGGAAAGAATGGTTTTGCGGATTTCTCATATATCCAAAAAAATTTGGTGGATTTTCATAAGCTCAATGGCTTTTTGCGTAAAGGCAGTAGAATCTGTTATAAGACGGAACACATAGATTTTGTATGTGATTTTGACAAGAAATCCTTTGAATTGTCTTGGAATGAAGCAGGTAGGTGGACTTACAAGCGTCCGCGTGTGTCTTACATTCCAGCAGAGCGCAATTTGATAGCTGTGGTTCCTAATTGGCTCGATGTTCGTATTGGAAATTCAAATATTTTGAGTTTTATTTCCGACTGGAATTTAACAAGGCAGCTCTATAAAAAAAGTGGTGCCATGCCAGTGTTAGGATTAGGAGTGTCCTATTATTTTGATGAAGAGGTCAAAACCGACAATATCTTATTAGAAAACGGCAAGTCTATAGAATTTTCAAATGCTTCCAGTGGTTTGCAGTCTGTGGTTCCAATGTGGGTTTATCTAAACTTCCTGTTTGACTTACAGTATGAGTCAAATTCTTTCTCTTCTGTTTCGAAAGAAGCAGAGAATGAGGAAGTTTTGCAACATATATATACAGTGAAGTTTAAGGAAGGCTTATCGGATAGAATAGGGGAAAATTTGCCGTTTATCGGCAGAATCGGCATGAGTAAACTTACTTTTGCTTCGGAAGGTGAGTTCCAGGAATGTAAGGCTCTTGTTGAGTCCTATACAAAGAACGTTTATTCAGACATTTATTTGGAAGAACCAGAGTTAAACCTGTTTCCTCAGACTCAAGTCGAGTTGATTTATCAGCTTTTGGAGAAATCTGCTGTTCATGACGATGGCTTGTTTGTCTCTTCTCATAGTCCATATATCCTATATGCATTGAATAATTGTATGTTGGGGTATAAAGTAAGAGAAAAGATGCCTTCTGTTGATAGAGAATTATTCTCTCATGAGAAAAGTTGGATTAATCCAGACGATGTGGGAGTATGGGAGTTGCAGCCTTCATCAGATGGCTCCGTTGCTCTGAATCTTCAGGATGAGGATGGACTGATTAGAAACAACTATTTTGACAGTGTAATGAAAACTGTCATGAATGATTTTACTAACTATTCCATTTACTATGATTGAGTTGGAGAAGGTTTTTCACCACGTAGAAGAGTATGATGGTGATGTTTGGGTAGCCGACTATACGGAAGCTACACAAAGAATGGATAGGGAATATCAGAAAGGAGTTGTGATCAGTCGAATTTCCATTGACGATATATCATCTTTTCATTTGGTGAACAAAGAAGGCGTTTCGTACTATGCTGTCAATTTCGAGGACAACAAGGAATTCTTTCCAAAAGGAAGGAAAGACTGTGAGTGCATGTTTAGGTGCAAAGAGGTCGTCGAAGGAGGATGGCTTTTGCTTTGTGAGTTGAAATACGGTTTGGATAAGGAGCCAAACAATTTCCAAAATGCTTCTAAGGCTTATCTCCAGCTGATGGATACTTGGAATCTGTTGGAAGAAAGGGGAGTGCTTAACAAAAAGCAATGTCGTTCTTTTCTGAACATATCTATGCCATCGCACAATAAACCTCCTTTTGATTCATTTGTTGTTACTCCTGCTGATAGGATACGGTTAAAACGAGAGAAAAATGTTATCTTGATGGGGGTGAATGAGATCCTGATAGTGAATAAGGGTATATTGAGGGCATTTTTGGTATGAAATGTTGATAGCAATTCCTCTAAAAGGACAGAACAACTTTTTATAGAATTTTGAACATATATAAATATGAGAATTTTGCAATTAGGCAAATTTTATCCTATACAAGGTGGGGTAGAGAAAGTTATGTTTGATTTATTGGATGGTATGTCTAAACAAGGCATAACGTGTGATATGCTATGTGCAAACGCTTATGTTGGACAGTCATTGCGAATTATTCAACACAATGATAACTCGCAAATTATTAGTACTAGCACTCTATGTAAAAAAATTTGCAACAATGATATCTCCCCAAATGGTAGTAGAATTGCGTAAAATTTGTTCTAATTATGATATTATTCATGTTCATCATCCCGATCCAATGGCAGCATTAGCTTTGTTTTTTTCAGGGTATAAAGGGAAAGTTGTTTTGCATTGGCATAGCGATATTTTGAAACAGAAAAAATTGTTGATGTTCTTCATGCCATTGCAAAAGTGGTTACTAAATAGAGCTGATATTATTGTTGGAACAACACCTGTATATGTTTCTCAGTCTCCTCATTTAAAGACCGTACTGCAAAAATGTACGTATTTACCTATTGGCATTGATAAGGTATCACCTGATCCGGTTAAAGTCAATGAAATACGCCGTAAATATGGAAATAAAAAAATTGTCTTTTCATTAGGGCGACTTGTTGAATACAAAGGTTATAAGTATTTGGTAGAAGCTGCAAAGTTTTTATCATCAAGCTATGTCGTTTTGATAGGTGGCTCTGGTCCTTTAAAGAATGAGTTGCATAAGCAAATTTTAGAAAATGGTCTTCAAGAAAAAATTCATTTGTTGGGGCGTATTAGTGATGCTGAACTTCCCTCTTATTATGGTGCTTGTGATTTGTATTGCCTACCGTCAATAATGAAAACGGAGGCTTTTGCTATTGTGCAAATTGAAGCGATGTCTTGTGGAAAGCCGATTGTTGCGACAAAAATTCCAGAATCTGGAGTTTCATGGGTTAATAAAGATGGAGTTTCTGGTTTAAATGTACCTATAGAGAATGGAGAGGCGCTTGCTAATGCTATTCATGGGGTATTATCTAACGATGTGCTGTACCGAAAAATTATCTCAAGGTGCAAAAGAACGTTTCAGCCATTTGTTTAGTAAAGAAAAAAATGGTTGAAACGTGTGTGGGGGATATATGAAAAAATTACTTAATTGATTGCCTTCCTTTGTGAGTCTTTGCATATTTCTGCAAGATGTTGTCTTGAGGTGATTTGTAGTTGTATTGCTTCTTCTATTTTGCCTTAATGTCTTGTTGCTTATATGTAAAATTATACAATGCGAGGAAAAGACTTTCTGAATCTCCTACTTTGAAGAATGTTACTGGATAATTTTGTATATTTCTTTGTATGTAGGAATGTCTGAAATAATGACATTCGTGTTGAGATACATAGCTTCCAATGGTGGAATGCCAAATCCTTCGTAATATGATGGTGATACCAATACTGCAGAATGTGAAATGATATCATAAACTTCTTGGTTTGTGGCATTACTAACAAACTTTATATGTTGTATATTATTCTTCAATAAATGTACAACTTCTTCGTCCTTGGTGCGAAAGTTAAAGTTGCCAATGATAGTAAGCGGCATGTAGATCTCGTTATCAATAAGCTTTTGGTAAGCTTTTAAAAGGAGTTGGACACCTTTGTGTTTCTTGAGATTTCCAAGGAATACTATTCCTTTTTTTTTCTTTGTCTTTATTATGCTCTAATTGATAGTCTATTAACTCTTGGCTGATGCCATTATATATAACTTGGATGTCAGCGTTAGAATGAAAATATTTTAGTATTCTATCTTTCGAAAAACGGGACACGGTAAATATGCCTTTTGAGATTCGTAATGCTCTTTTTACATACCATTTGTAAATGTTTCTTTTGAGTGGTGAGCAAAAGTTATCGGTCTCAAAAAAACAATGTCATGAATAGTTGAATAAATAGGCACCTTTATGCCAATTGGTATGTTAAAATTCGGGGTAAAAAATGCGTCACACAGATTGATTGCTTTTATTGGGAATTTTATGAGTTCATTTAGAGTAAAACTACGTATTGTGCATTCAAAAATGGTACAATTGTTATACGTCTCATATTTATGCAAATATTTTTTGCTACCTATCAATAAAAAAATTGACATTTTCATGGCATACAATATTGTTCAAAACATTTTCTATAAATGTTCCGATACCACTTTGTCCAATTAGTCTGCAATCTATTGCTATTTTCATAACGTTTATTTTTTTATATCAATAAAACTATAATTCCTGATGCGAAGTACATCCAAGAATTGTTTAATTGCTTTTTTTTACTTCATATATAGTCTTTTCTTTAAAAGAGTTATATTTACTTTGGGGCTTGTAGTCTTTCCAAGGTGTCATGACTAAATAATGAAAGTAAAGTTCTTTGTATGGATTTCTACATTCTTTAAACCAAGGCTTCAGAGGGCCAGAAAAGTGTATAACTACAGGATGATGTATTGCATCCTGTAGCTTTCCTTTGTAGCAACTTGGAATAGAAGTGCCCTTTATTAAGTAAAAATCCATTAAGTTATACTTAAGGTCTACTATTTGCTTTTTATCATATAGGAGTCCATTTATAACATCTTGGTCATGATAATATATAGTATGATTGCTAATATATTGTATTGCAATATCCATATTAAAATGTTTTCTTAATTCTGTTAAATCGATAATGAGAACGCCAGAATTGATATACGAATAATGGCAGTCGTAATTTAATCTTTGACAATTCTTAATAGTTCGTTTTGGATCATCAACAACACCGCCTATGCAATTATTAGCATTAAATTTGCAAGACCAAAAATCAGATATGTCACTATTAACGACAGTATCACAATCTAAATACAAGATTCTATCTATGTTCTGCGGAAGAACGTCTGCTACGAATAGTCTAAAATAAGCAGACAAATTTATGTAGTTATTGGCTGTTTTATTTCCAATGGGAAAACTCTCGATCACTTTATCTTCTATAAAATAAAAGAAAATTTGACTATTATACCTCTTTACGATATTTTGAAGTTTATCTTGATTGGTACTTGAAATACAATTTGAGATGATATGAAAAGAGTGCTTCCCTTTGTTATTGTAGCAAAAGGAAGTAATGGTGACACTCGCATGTTGAGTGTAATTGTCGTCAAATGTAAGTAATAAATCCATACTTGTTGATAATTATTTCATCCTCCAAATATATTTTTTGACATAGTATTTTATATAACAATATGCCTTGTTAAAAGACCAGTCTCTAATTCTTAACGTTTCATGAAAAACCTCATTTTGACATTGCATAGTTAGACCTAAAAATGCCTCGTATTTAGAGATGGTTGAAGAGATATGGATTATGCGTTCTTGTCCATATTTTTTGTAAATTTTATAAATCATGTTATAGTCGGCTGCATACATATATTTTGTATCAAACATAATTTCTTTAGCTATGTTTGTTCTTACAAAAAAAGATTGGTGTGCAGTAGGCATATTAATTTTTATGTAGTCAGGCTCCTTTGCAATTTCTATGTCCTGAGAATTCTCTCTGAAATATTGCGTGTTACCATAAATGACATATTTGTTTTCGTAATCACTGTTACGAAATACATTTGAAAGAACTGTTTTCTCAAAAAACAGATCTCCTGTATTCATGAATATAACCCAATCACCTGAAGCAATAGAAAGACCTTTGTTCATGGCGTCATATATACCTTTGTCGGTTTCACTCTTCCAAAAGGCTATATGATTTGAATATTTCTTGATAATATCAACAGTTCCATCTGTACTATTACCATCAATAATAATATATTCGATGTTAGAATAGTTTTGATTAATTACAGACAGTATTGTTTGTTCTATTTCATTTCGTGCATTGAAACTAATAGTAATTATAGAAATTTTATACTCTTTCATCATTTTTTTACCAGTAGCAACTATTTTCAACATCTTTTGCAGTTCTTGGTGTTTCTTCTGCTGATGGTCTTATCCAATGGTCATTAAAAAGAGTTGAATAGTCATTTTGACTGTTTTTATAACCTTCAGATTCCCATCTTTTTCCCTTTATTCCGAAAAATAATTGGAGGGAGCCTCCAATGTGAATGGCTTTCTTCCCCATTCTCTTTGCATGTGCCGCTAATGGAAAACCATAAGCACCACATCCTATTAGGACAATTTCATAATTTATCTTATCCATTTCTTTTTTCATATATTCTAGTGCATCGAACCAATCCTTGAAATTATTTGTTCCACTAACACTTTGTACTGCCTTTAGTAAATGTAGTTTAAAACTTGGCAATATTTTTCTGTTAAAAAGTTTGTCTTTTTGTTCGTATTGCTTTTTGATTGATTCTGCAAATGGGTGTATGACTAAGACTTGTTTGCCTCTTAATGCTAATGTCCATGGCACATCTGCAAAAAAAGGATTTAATTTCTCTCGATCAACTTTAATTATGTTTGTGGGAAAATACTGTGAAATTTGATTTTCTTTGCTTCGCCATGATCCTAAGACATCAAGCAATTTGGTATCTTCTAACATTATTGTTGAAAAATTTTTGATAGTTTCTTTGTTACATGGAAACAAACCAGCTTGGCAAAACATTCTTTTGAAGTATGTCTTGTTCCACCACCATTCAGAGCATTTCCCTGTTATATAATTATAAGGTGTGTGCGCAATATAGTCCTTTTTGTCGATGGAAATATAATTGCATATAGCATCTAATTCGTTGCTGCCAAATCTGGCTATCATGCAAGGTTTGTCTGATAGTATTAATTTTGTAATAACTTCTGATACCTTAGATGCATCGACAATACCTCTTTCACTACAATCTAAACTTTCACTTTTGGGATTGTAATGCAGATAAAATTTCCTAAGGATTGTTAAAATGTAATTAACGATGTTCATTATGTTTACTTTTTATTATAATGTAAAACTTCCTTAAATAGTGTTATATGGCGCAGAGAGATTACCTCTTCATTGAGGTTATTTAATAGATATGCAGTTGCATTATTAATAATCTCTTCGTTGTTCACTTCGTTTGACGCTTTTTTGATGGTGGCTACAATATTGTTGATATCTGTAACGTCTGCTAAATACCCATATTTCCCTAATCCTAAAACATATGGTACAGCGCCAGATTCTTTTCCTCCAATGACTGGTATTCTTCTTGCCATTCCTTCTAAAAGAGTGTTTCCGAAAGACTCTTCTAAGGATGGATGTACTAAAATAGATGCAGTATCCAATAGATTGATGATTTGGTCATGATCTTTAAAACCTAAGAGTATTACATTTTTTAATAAGTCGTTAGCGACCCAGTATTTGTAGGTTTTATGATTTTTGTTATAAGCACCAACAAGATATAATTTAGCCTCTTTGTTTGTTTTAAGATATAGTTTGAAAGCTTTTAAAAGTCTTGTGTTGTTTTTACGTTGGTCCAATAAATCTTGGCATATTGATACCAAAATGGGTGTTCTTGGATATGAAGTCCTATCTAAACGGATAAAGTCTTTTTTTATAGGATTTTCTATTGTATAGCATTTGTTTTGTGGATATTTTTTTTTCATTAGTTCATAAATATAGCGAGAATTTGCTATGAAATAGAAACTCTTATTGCTTAAAACTTTTTTGAAAATGCGTTCTTGAATAAGATACCACATCAATTTTCTGTGCCCTTTTTCGTATCTTCTGATGATTGGTGCCCAATCACGAATAGTGCAAAAAATAGGTTTGATATTTGTAAAATAGCTACATGCCATAGCAAACTCATATGTCCAGTGAGTATGTATCACATCTAATGAGTTTATATGTAAAGACAATTCTTTCCTAAGGCGATTAATCATATAGTATTTCTCTATAACATATGCCTTTGGAATTCTACTATGGGTTGAAACTAAATGGAAGGATATGTTTTTCCCAATGATGTGTTGTGTTGGTCCTTCAAAAGGATAGGAGGAAATGACCGTAATGTTTTCTCCAGCTTTTAAAAAAACCGAGCACGATTGTATTTACAGCAGATGCCCATCTGTTGATATTCGGTAATTTTACAGAATCATCGAAATATTCTTTGAATTCTGATGGATTTATGTATGCAACGATTCCTATGTTCATATTTTTAATGTTTTATGTTTTAAAGATTGTAGTTTATCTTTGATCTTGCGCCGTTCTCCATTAGTTAAACCAATGGTATATGTTGTGATTATTGTTATTGTAAAACAAATCAGTGTTATGCAAATTAAATGCACAAGTCCATCATACACCAATAGTTTGTTGGCAAACTTCACTGTTATCAATGATGTTAAACTTACATACAATAACGGCATAATCACATTTTTATTGTATTTTGTAATACTAATGCCAACCTGTTTGTGTGCTATAACTAATCTGCAATATTGTGTTATGGCATACACTAATGTCCAAGCAATCATTGAGTATATTGCTGGAAAGCCAAAAATAAAAAGGCAGATACATATAGGAACAGTAAGAATCGTTGTTGTTCCTACTGTTATCTGATATTTTTTTATGTCTCCTGTGGCTCTAATCAATGTTGTGATAGGGCTTTCTAAAGTATTTACTAAAGAGAAAATGAGAGTCCATTGGCAAAACAATATCATATCTTGCGTAACATATGCTTGTCCGAGCCAAATACTTAAAACGTCTTGCATGCCAATGATTAGTGGTAGAGCTACAAAAAGTATCAGAAGGAAAGAATACTTCGAACTTTTGTATACCAACATGTGTGCATCAGCCATGTCTTGTGATGCGTAAGATTTTATAATTTGTGGACTGAATGCCATGAAAAAGTTAACATTCAATTGGCTTGTTAATTGATTGATCTTGTCTGCTATACCCTTAGCTGCGTTTGTGATTGGCCCAAAAAACACGTTTAGGCATATGTTTATGCCTATTGTACATAACATTCCTGCTCCATACCCAAAAATATTCCAACCAATATATGTGGTTAATTCTTTATATAAAGATTTGTCGTGGCTGAATGAAATCTTACATCCTTTGAGTTTTGTTTTACAATATATTGCGTAAAAGGCTAATAAATCAAATTTGAAAAAAATCTATTAAGTGCAGCTAACGTAACTAATTTGTCAGAGTTACAGATGTATAGCAAATATATTACTACTAATTTACCACATGCATCGAATATGCTAAGTCGTGCAAAAGCCCCCATTCTCTCATATGCAATGATTGCAGATGAGAATGGAACAAGCATCATAGATGCAGCAAGAGAAATCAATGAAAAGTAAAAAGTATAAACTGCTGCTGATAATCGTTGAGTTGGTATGGTTAGGTAATTTTGTATGCACCATGGACCTATTAGCGCAGCAATGAATGTAGACTTATGTAATAGTAATGAAAAAGATAAAGAAAATAGAACTAAAATAGATTTTCATTAAAATAAAAACAAATATTACAATTTCATTTCCTAAAGTCTAAAAGCAAAGAATCGTTGTGTTGCAGAAGTTAACGCTTCCTGTGAAAATGCCTATAAAGACACAATACTTGTTACAACATTTTGTATACCAAAATCTTCAACGCCTAAAATTTGCAGGTGATTCTGGCAGTAAAAAAAGATACAATTGTGACAAATGCCATTCGTAAATACAATATAACGTATTTTTGCAATGCGTTTGTTTCTTGTTGATTTATTTTCAATTTTCATTTCTAATCTTTTCTGTATCGTTATTTCCTTCGTTTAAAAGGTTATTCTTTCCCCAATTTTCATAAAAGGAATGGAATAAAGAGGAATAAGAAAGTAAAAACTAAACGGTATCGCCCTGACCCAGAAACCAGCTGTGGCTACAGCCAGCATAGCTAACCATGACCTTTTGTCGTTTGGGTTGTATGACATCGTTGAATAGAAGATGATCGTTAGGAAAAGACAAATTAATCCATATTCATAAATAAATACTCTATAACCAGCATTTCCTACTCCAAATTCTTCCAGACTGTATTCTCTTCCGAACCACACATCAGAAGTTGTAACGTAGTCATCGTACACAGACTCAAAGGACTCTGTCACACGATTGTCTCCAATGAGTTTTCCGTTTTCATCAACTTCCAATCTACTTAGTATAAGAGTATTTACCAAGTTGTCTCCATTGTTGTAAAAGATTGAAGCTATGCCGATTCCTGATAATAATATAGTTATGGCGATAAGCTTCGCTACTATTTTTTTTCTCTGAATCCATGCTCCAACAGTCATGATAATCATCAGTAGCACGTATGCAGCCAATGAAAAAGTTAGTAGTGCGGCGATCAAAATGTTAATATTATACCATTTTTTCCATTTACCTATTTGGGTGAAAAGTAATAATGCACATGCTGTTCCTAAGTGACCAGGCTCAAGAAAGACGGATTGAAAACGAGGAAATATAACTAAGAATTGTCTCTCGTCAATCATAAACCAGTAAAAGTTATTAAACTCATACATTAAATCTTCTTTAGCAGTCTCACTAAAAGGCAAATTGAATCCTATAAGATATAGGAAGAATGCTAAAAGAGAGATGGCAAGAAAACTTCCGAAAATTATGCATAAATATTTAATACATTTTCTTAGAATATCTTTGTTTAGCAATATAATACCATATATAACAAAAGCATTTAAAAAAGCTTCAGTAAAACCAAAGATGTTGCCTTTGTTGACGATTCTTTGTAATATTAGTACAAATAAAGCAAAAAAAGTTGGTATAAACCATCCCTTTCTGTTAAAGAGCATGGTGCGTGCAATATTATCAAGAACTAAAGCTATTCCAATAAAAATAGATGAAATGATAATATAAAACTTCATTATAGGCCATAGAAACCATGGTGATAATGAACCCCAATATGCTAATAAAATACCAACAAAATATATTCCGAAAATGATAGAACTTTTCGGAATATATATAAACTTGCTAATATTTATTTTAAGTTGCATCGTATTTTTATAAACTTATTATGCTTCGAACATGTTTATGATGGTTCCTTTAAGAACATATAAAGTTGTTAATATGGTTGCTAAAAATAGCATACCAATCACAAAGAACATTCTTTTCGGCCCTGCTGGCTTTACAGGTACAGAAGCCCCCTTCAGTAGAGTGAAAGCTGGGGTCTTTTCACGAACTTTAGCTTGCGCTGCTTGCATCTGTGTAACAAGAGTGTTGTATGTGTTATATTTAAGTTGCAAATCATTTTCCATGTCCTCTTGCTTTGCTTTTACACTTTGCAAGATTAAGTCTGTATTTGCGTCTGCAAAAGAGCCATACTTTTGGCGTTGTCTCTCATAATCGAGTTTTGCCTCTTCTGTCAGTTTTTTGTAGTACAGATAGTCTGCTTGTGCTTTGTTTGTCCTGTATTCTGTAATGTAATCTTGTAACAGACTTCTTGTTGAATCTGCTAATGTTTTACATATTATAGGGTCTTGTGCTGTAGCCTTTATTGATATTGTGCCATTTTTTTTATCAATGCCAATCTCAATGTCCCCTCGGATTTTCTCCATGATAGCGTCATCATCTTTAGAAAGATAATACGGATTAAACTTAGTCTTGCAGTCTTTATCTTTTTTCTTGCTGGTGAACAATTTTTTGATGAATCCAATACTTCCGTCAATCCAACTGTGATTTTGAAATTTCTTTAAATATGTATAGTAGTCAGTGTTTATTGTTCCTTCTTTATCTTTAACTTTAAATTTGAAAATCTTAGCAATAAATCCATTGTCTTCCATGAGGTTAGGATAGAGGTAAGGAGTTATAGCATCTGTTGTTTGCATATCGTTTATATCAATTCCAAAGAAAAACTGACATATAGGAAACAGGATAAAAGTCCGGGGGACAGTATCATTTTATGAAAATGCAAGAAACCCGGGTAATTTTGATCAGAAGTTTTATTATCAGAAACAGGGGATCCATGGGAAAATCTATGGCAGTCAGATGCAGATCACCGATAAAAGTGTGGACGTTTTCCGGGAAAAGCTGGCAGTGTTCCGTGCCGGGTGGAAGGAACTGCTGGTGCGGGAAATGGGTGAACGGGAAGGGGGAGTCCTTGCTGCGATACTTCTTGGGGAAAAGAGTGATATGGATCCGGAGATGAAGGAACTTTACCAGGTGAATGGGATTGGGCATATCCTGGCTATATCAGGATTGCATCTGTCGTTTGCCGGACTGGGTGCCTACCGTTTATTCCGGCGGTTGACAGGTTCGTACAAAGCAGGAGGACTGGCAGGAGGAATGCTGTTATTTCTGTATGTTTCAATGATCGGGATGACAGTCTCGGTACTAAGGGCATGGGTAATGTTCCTGTTCCGGGTCGGTGCGGATGTTACAGGGAGAAAATACGATATGCCGACGGCACTTTCTGTAGCAGCAGTAATCGCAGTCGGAAGTAATCCGCTGTATCTTTATGATGGCGGTTTTTTGCTTTCATTTGGTGCATTACTTGCGATCTGCACAGTGATACCATTGGTGAAGAAAGAATCACAGCAGCCGGTACTGGTACGTATATTGGGGCCGGGAATTGCCATGAATTGTGTGTTGTGGCCGGTGATTCTGTATTTCTTTTTCGAAGTGCCGTTATATAGTGTGATACTGAATCTTCTGGTGATACCGTTGATGCCGGTAATATTATCCTGCGGGATGGCCGGCTCACTTGTGCGGATGGCAGGGGGAACATTTGGAACATGGATATTGATGGTGTGCAGCCGGATATTAAAATTCTATGACGGATGTTGTGTGTTGCTCCTGAAATTTCCTGTGGCAAGATGGATAGCAGGAAGACCGGAAAAATGGCGGTGCATAGTCTATTATCTTATGTTGTCAGGAGTCATTCTGATATGGAAATATATGGACAGACAGCCGGTAAAAATCAGAAAAAAGTACATGGCTAGTCTGGCACTTTATATTACTGCATGGCTGATACTGATATCAGGACCGCTGCTAAGAAGAGGAATGGAGGTGACAATGCTGGATATCGGGCAGGGAGACTGTATCTGTGTGCAGGGGACCAAAGCATCAGAAATTATCTGGTCGATGGTGGCAGCAGTGATGTGAAAGAGATTGGAAAATACCGAATAGAACCATCAATATCCATGTTCCAAATGTT